>Ga0302280_1000166_pt1 | contig 57505 bp, 82 predicted proteins | sample III_Fen_E1_1_FD_198771 | JGI IMG/M metagenome (GOLD analysis project Ga0302280, IMG submission 198771) | Peat permafrost microbial communities from Stordalen Mire near Abisko, Sweden - III_Fen_E1_1 | ecosystem: Environmental > Terrestrial > Soil > Wetlands > Permafrost | place: Sweden: Abisko... | reverse complement strand
TTAGAACTTACTGAAAGACTTCTTGTTTCCTTTGGTAAGAATGGTTTATTTCTTAATGATCTCTTAAAATACTGTTTTCCTCCAGGACTAATTAATTTACCTTTGGAAGTTCTTCTCGGAGGTCTCAAATCATAACGACTTCTTAAGGTACGTATTGGTAAGTTAATTAATGTTTCACCTTCATCTAAAGGAAAAGTGTAACCTCTTCTTGTTGATTCACTAACCTTTTCCAAAATACTGTTACGTTCATTTAGTAATCTATTCTGGATTACTCTAATTAGAGGGTACTTTTTTAATAATTTCACCACTTCTAAATCCCCATGTTTAGATGCCTTTCGTAATGCTTCATCATTGTTTGCATGAACATTTGCTCCAGCTTCCAATAATACCTTCACTATTTCAAGATAACCATGGTACGATGCCTTTCGCAACGCTACATCATCCGTTGCATGAACATCCGCTCCAGCTTTCAAAAGTACTTTTACTAGCTCTAAGTGACCATAATTTGATGCATATCGTAATGCTTCGTCATTGTTTGCATGAACATTTGCTCCAGCTTTCAATAGTACTTTTACTACCTCTAAGTAACCAAAAAACGATGCCTTTCGCAACGCATCATCATCCGTTGCATGAACATCCGCTCCAGCTTTCAAAATTAATTTTACTACTTCCGAATGACCATTTATTGAAGAAAGTCGTAATGCTTCGTCGTTTTTTGCACGAACATTTGCTCCAGCTTTCAAGAGAAGTTTTACTACTTCTAAGTTACCAGCGTTTGATGAGATTATCAATGGGCCTTCCAATTCTGCGCTATTATATGGTATATTTTTTAGTAAAAAATTCACTACTTCTAAGTGACCTATACCCGATGCATTATGTAATAAGAGTTTTTTTAAAAAATTACTCTTTATATGGAAATTTTTTTTATAACCAAAAAGTCTTTTAACTTCATTTAAATCACCTTTTGTGACTGCTTCTAATAAATGACCATCAATATCACCTCCTTTTTGGACTTTGGAGTGTAAAAAACTCCTTTTTTGACCTATTTTTAACCTATACTGCATTAATATTAACAAAGATAATATTAAGTTGTTTTTCTTCTTTTAATTGGAGTTCTTTTTTTAGAACTTACTGAAAGACTTCTTGTTTCCTTTGGTAAGAATGGTTTATTTCTTAATGATCTCTTAAAATACTGTTTTCCTCCAGGACTAATTAATTTACCTTTGGAAGTTCTTCTCGGAGGTCTCATATTATAACGACTTCTTAAGGTACGTATTGGTAAGTTAATTAATGTTTCACCTTCATCTAAAGGAAAAGTGTAACCTCTTCTTGTTGATTCACTAACCTTTTTCAAAACTTTAGTACGTTTTAATTTATTTTCATTTGCTTTATTTACATGGTACGTTTTTAATAATCTAACTACTCTTGAATGACGAAAATTTGATGCATATCGTAATGCTTCGTCATTGTTTGCATGAATGTCTGCTCCTGCTTCCAAAAGCATTTTCACTATTTCGAAGTTTCCATTTTTAGACGCATTTCGTAATGCTTCGTCATTGTTTGCATGGACGTTTGCTCCTGCTTCCAATAAGATTCTCACTACTTCTAAGTTACCATATATTGTTGCCTTTCGTAATGCAAGATCATTATTTGCATGAATGTCTGCTCCTACTTTTAAGAGAAATTTCACTACTTCTAAGTTACCATATATTGTTGCCTTTCGTAATGCAAGATCATTATTTGCATGAATGTCTGCTCCTACTTTTAAGAGAAATTTCACTACTTCTAAGTGACCGTTCATTGATGCATTTCTTAATGCTTCGTCATTGTTTGCATGAATGTCTGCTCCTGCTTTTAAGAGAAATTTCACTATCTTTAAGTGACCGTAGTACGATGCCTCTCGTAACGCTTCATCATTGTTTGCATGAACATTTGCTCCAGCTTTCAATAGTACTTTTACGATTTCTAAGTGACCATGGTACGATGCATATCGTAATGCTTCGTCATTGTTTGCATGAACATTTGCTCCAGCTTTCAATAGTACTTTTACCACTTCTGAATGACCATAGAAGGATGCATTTCGCAACGCTTCATCATCCGTTGCATGAACATCCGCTCCAGCTTTCAAAAGTAATTTTACCACTTCTGAATGACCATAGAAGGATGCATATCGTAACGCTTCATCATTGTTTGCATGAACATTTGCTCCAGCTTTTAAGAGAAGTTTCACTATCTCTAAGAGACCGTAGTACGATGCCTTTTGTAATGCTAAATTTTTTTTTGCACGAACACTTATTCCAGCTTCCAAAAGTCTTTTAACTTCATTTAAATTACCATCATCGACTGCATCTATTAAATCATCATCAGGGTTACCTCCTTTTTGGAGGTTATTCTTACCTATTTTTTTTAACCTATACCGCATTAATATTAATAAATAAATTAATTTTTAATATTAATGTAATTCTCATCAAGAGATTCTCTTGAAAGAGAGTAATAAATACTCTTTCCAATTTCTGGAAAGGGAATTGATCCAATTGTTGCATTTCCAGTTTCGGTATAATTTTCTAAAACACCCAAGAGAACTTTTATAGCTTGGTACTCTTTAAAGTCCTTGAGAACACTATTTTTAGTGTAAAAAAGAGACCCCTTGACTGCACCAAATTTACAATTCAACAATTCTGTGATAATTCGAGCAGAGTAATCACTTCGTTGTTTTTTAAACAAAACCATTCTTCGATTAATTTAAATAAAACTTATTTATTTAAATTAATATGAGTGACTTTTTTAATAGAGACCAACGTCCGGTACTAAATGGGATTCTAAATGGTAGTATAAATCCGACTGAACTGAATGGTAACATACAACGGAATATTCTTCAGCCACAGTTATTTCTCTTTGTTGATAAAGATCGTAAAACGAAATGGAATTATAATGTTTACTCAAACCCTGTGCCAGTTCCAAAAAACTTAACCTTTTTGAACATAGCATTTTACTCCGGCATACTATTAATTGTTTTAGCAATTGTTTATAGCGCGAAAGGATCTTCGTGAAAAAATGTAGGGTAACAGTAATGGAACTTAATAATGTTAATGCCGACCCCCAACAATTACCCGCACCGATTGACATTTCTGCAATTGGAGGTCCTGAAAGTCCTTACAATCCAGGTTTGGTAAATGTATCCAATACAATTCGGAGTCAAATTCCTTCAGTTCCCCCTACAGGTCCCACAGGAACTGATAGATTGACACAATTAACACAAGATGCAAATGCAGCTGCTATTGCTCAACAGAGTAATCAGTACATTCTTAATGTACCAATTCGAGGAATTTTTAGTGGAATTTCAGATACCGTTAATGGAATAATGAATGACCTTTTTATGTTGCAAAGCAACAATATCTCTTTTGCCGAAATATTTACTAAAGGTTCGCGATTAATGTACCTTGGAGTGCTACTTACACTTATTACAATTGCTGTAATACTTATTCGATTCTCTGAAACTCAGAACAGCCCTTAATTCTTCCTGAGTTCCCTCTAATTTATTTAGAATACTCTTTAATTGAAGGTACTTATAAACAAAACAGTAAATGATATAATGATCATGTGAACCAAAAGAGTACTTTACTCGATGGGAATCGTTGCACTCTTTAGCAATTCTTAATGCTCTTTTTAAATTGGTTGCTCCTAAAGCTGTGAAATACTTTACCAAATTTAGATTGCCACTTTTAACAGCACCTTCTAGACCCCAATTAAAAGCGTATGCAAGATGATGATCAACTAAATAATAAACCAACGCTTCATTACCACTTTTAGCTGCAGCATATAATGTCTCATTAACATTAAAGAGAACTCGGTCACTCCATTTTACAAACGTGGAGTAGTCTCCTTTTAAAGCAATGTCGTATAAGTCCAACTCTGTTGGAGTTTCCTGCGGAGCAGCTTTCAAATCAATCGAGTATTTTAATTCTTCCATTTTTGTTAAATAATTTAACAAAAAATTTTTCAATTTCTAATAAAAATTAAATTGATTGCTGTAGTTAATGTCACTTAGGTCATTGCTCTTTGGTGTGGTGTTATCATAAAAACGATCCCGAATATTAACTCTTCGGTTTGAAGAAGAGTCCTTGCACTTTTTAGCCATTGTATCAATATGACGCCTCATAATCAATTGGAAAATTTCTAAACAGTCTTGGTACTTCTTAATTGTTACTTCTGCAGGCGGAATTGTTACAACAATACTTTGTAAATTATTCATCGCAAGTTTATACTGTTCTTCAGCCACCTCAAGATTATCGACACACCGAATAGTGCCAAGTTCGACAATGTCTCTATAAATCTTCATAAAATTATCTGTTGCTTGGACTGTAAAGTCGTACGCCGTTTTATTAAAATCTCTAAATTCACGTATATTATAAAAAATATTAATAAGATCCGGATCGATATAGAGATGTTTAGTCTCCGGTAAACTATTTAATTTTAATTCTAGGTCCGTATTGAAGTCTGTTATCTCTGTTATTCGATGATCATTCAAGAACCAAATGATTAGTCCCGAAACAATTACAGCAATAACAGCTAATAAGTTCGGTTTTACAATGTAGTACACAAAGGACACAATTAGAACACCGATTGCTAAGTAATTAAATAAATTTTCTTTTGGGATGTCTTTAATGTAAGAGTATATCATTACATTAGCTCAATAAATTCGGATTTGGATTTGAATTCGCAAGAAAATCCAAGTGGTCATTAATTTTATTAATAAGAACAGTTAATCTGGCACGTTCAGTAGCGTTTTCGGAATAAGTGGTGTCTCTCAAATTGAGTAAACCTGTTACACTTGACCTTAAAGCATTTGAAAGTCTACTTCCTGTAGTTGAATTTAATTTAATTGATTCGGTAATAATTGCACTAATAGTATTTACTGCTTTTTCACCTGATTCGCGGTAAATTAGTCGAAATAACCATTGTAATGTTTCCCGTGTATCAATTTTAAGGTAATTACTCTGGGTATTTGTAATTAGTTTTCCATTGTGAGGAATTTGAGCAATAATTTCCAAGTTTATCAATAAAGTGTCCAAGTCCATTTATCCTAAATAAACTTTTTATTTTTTATTATTTCGCAATTCGGTTTCAAGAGAAATGTAGTAGTCGTAAAGGTATTTCCATGTGTGCCAGCGGGCGTCACTCGCGGTTTCTTTATAAACTCTATTAAAAAATGGCTGGGATATCTTGTAATCAAGAGTGTAGTAGTCTAAACAACTCTTAATGTTCTTTAACAAAGTGAAATCACGAGGTACTCCTTCCAAAAAAGCAGGAAGTTCCTTTGTTCTTCCAAAAATTGCAAATGAAAGTAATTTATCAGAATCAGATAACGAATTCCAAGTAATTTCAGGTTCCTTAACAGATTCCTGAACAGGTTCCTTAACAGGTTCAATCTCAAGATCCATTTGTATTAAAAAATAAAATAGGATACACCTACCGCATTCTTTTGTTGTGTAACATTAATGGCTTTTATTGCAAGAATTGCAATTAGTATGTTTTGTACATCTGGAACTTGGTCTAAAGTTGGTGTTGGTTTAATCGCTCCTTTTCTTCCTGGTGTCTTACAAATTTGTTGTTTCTTAACTATTTTCTTAACAACGTACTTTATTCTTAAGAGCAAACCGCCAAATAAGTATAATTCTACTAATTACACTACTACAACCCCCACTGTTGATTCAAATACAGCTGCTAAATGGGCCGCAATATTTACTGTAGGTCCTTATTATTTACTGGTTTGTACCCTATTTATTCTTTTATTATTTGCTCTCTGTGTAAGCCCAGTAAATCGCTGGGGAGATATGGGAGCTCTTATGTGGAAAGCTCGTGATATTAGTCAAAATCCAAGCCAATTTGTACAAGGGTTTTCTACTCCTGAGTAAAATTAAATAAAAATTTTATTTAATTCTTTTTAGCTTGTAATTCTGATATGCACTGCTGAAAGTCTACTTCTAATTCAGGTAAACGTGTATTCTCAATAACTGGTCCTACAAATTCATGGGATAACTTTCGCTGTTACTTTTAAACTGCAAGGTGACTTCCATTTTACTTAAATAAGTCGGACTTATTTAAGTTAATGGAAACTTACAAAGGAGCTCTTTTTGCAGATTCTTGTACTGAAGAGAGATTAGGTCTCTACATTAACAAAGACCTTTTTCTTGGTACTAAAATTACAGACATTTATACATACCAGCTTGACCCCGCGATCCCTTTTCTTCGTAAAAAGAAAATGCACGTACATATCAACAAACAATTTGATCACTGTGATTTTGTTATCTCTTTAAATACAATCAAAAATCCATATAGTAAAATTTTTTATTCGGATATTAATTTGGAAAATATTAAAGAAAATATTTACTCTTTTCATATTTTTAATCCGAGAAATGAACAGTTTACCTTTTATTGTGTCCGATCTGGAACTTTAGAAGAGTTTATCGAGTCCATTTACCTAAAAGAGTACGTGTCTTTCATTAAAATCATTAAAGAATTTTTCGGAATCTTTTCAGAACCAACAAGAGACACTTTAATTTATAAAGGGATGGGAATCACAGTGGAATCTGATAAACTATTTCTATTTGATAATTACATCTGTGACATCTCAAATAAAGGAAGAATTTTAACAGCGATTGATTGTTATTGGTTCGGTCTTACAAAATTCATTTTACCCAATTACTTGATTTACTTTAAAGATAATGTAAAGATCACTAAAATCGTTAAAAGAATTCCGATAGAGTTTGTTGTAAGAGGGTATCTAACCGGTTCTTTGTATCAGAAGTACCGTTCCGGAGAACGTAATTTTCCTTTTGGTAAATTACCAGAGTCTCTTCAAAGAGACCAAAGATTGCCATATCTTGCCATCACTCCTTTATTAAAAGGAGACTACTTTACTACTCCAATCTCGAAAAGCGAAATTCCTTCTGAATACCCTGTAGATCTCATTTACTCGAAAATCAAAGAGCTCTTCACTTTCGGAGAACTTTATTCAAAAATGAAGGGTTTAATTCTTGTTAATACAAAGTACGAATTTGGACTAGGAACTGAAGGACTTGTTTTAATAGACTCTTTGCATAATCCGGATAATTCTCGTTACTGGAACACTTTTAATGAACTAATTACTCCGAGTGAAGACTCCCGAGAATCTGGTGTTCAATGGTCAACAAAAGATAAAATAAGGGACTTTCTGGGAGAAATACCTTATAGAGTAATTAATTTTCATAATTTATCAAATGGAAAGATTATGGATCCTCAAATAGCAGACAGTTCAAACTCTTTTTGTAATATCGAACGTCCAAAGAATTTCGTTATTCCTCAAGAACAGTTAACTGATAACTCGGTACTATACCAAGAATTTTATCGAAAACTAACTGGTACTGTATTTGACATTTCTTCTACAGAATCTTATTGTAAAATTGTCAATAACTATTTCGATTCCTATTCAAATAAAGTAATTGTTTTGGGAGAAACTTCTGTTAAGCTAGAGTATCCAGTGCAATTACACGAACAGGGATCAATTAAGTCATTAAAAAAATTGTTATCCACACTTGAAAAAATTCAAACTAAACAACAAGGGAAGTACATTTTATACATTGAATCAGAAAAATTAGCATCAATAGTAGCAGCAAATTTACCAGAAATATTAGTCTTTACTTCTAATGTTAAAGAGCCTTCAGAGAATCTCTTTTCTGTATCTCTAGAACAGTTTAATTATGTAGCAAAAAAATTGCTAACTTAAAACGAGCAAAGCGAAGTTAAAAATTTCATTTGAAATTTTTAATTTTTTGGTAAAGTTTGGCGATGAATAATTTCAGCCTGGATTTTAAAAACATTGTAGTCGTCTATTTTAGTTTGGGTAGTAGGAATCATATCGACGGTTGTTTCTGGAAGAGTTTCAATTTCTTTTTGACCAGTTACTGGGAAAAGGACATTTAAAAGGTGTTTAGCTATTTCTTCAGTGGAAATTTCTGTTTTAGAATTGTCCATTACCAAGTAAACCTTTTTCGAGTCTGTTATTAATTTGTATTGAAGACTAGAAAGGATATCGTCAGAAAGAACTTCTGGAGCTGGTTTAAGTTGTTCTAAAAGTTGTTCTTCTGTTTTAGGCTCAGGTTCAGGCTCTTTAGCTTTCGTTCGGAAAAACATTGAATTAACTAACAAAAATAGAACTGCAATCACTACAAAAATCAAAATATTCTGTGACGTAAATATTTTACTAAAAATAGAAACTTCGCTAATTTCTGCAATAGGTTCCGCCATTAATATTAAGCGACATTAGCAATTTATTTTTTTAACGCAAAAGCACAGCGTGGCTGATGTAAATACTATTCTTCATTTCTGGCTTAGACTCATTACCGGTGTATTCGATGTACTCACTAAAAGTTTGGCTCCAAATTTTAAAATTATAATTAAGTGCATAAAAAGTGTAATTTCTAAAAGAATCCGGATTTACCTTAGCCTTAACCTCAGAACCTTTAATATCAGGAGAGCAATTTAAAAGATAATTAATGTTATTTTCTGTTAATGAGTAAACTCGTGTATTAATTTCTTTGTAACTATTATCTTCACTCTTTGAATGACTATATTCGTACATAACCGGAATAATGATGTACTTTCGTCTAAGTTCTTTTAAAGCGTTAATTAAAATCTGATCAGACCCCTTTAGAGTACTTCGTTCGATAGAGTAACCGTACGACAAAATAAACCCTTTGGGTTCTGAGTTTCTAGAGATTAACTTACTCAAAATGTCTGCTACTACCGTTTCTTGCTCAGGTTCGTCAATTTCTTCTGCATAAATCTTAAAAGTGAGAGTTCCTCGAATATTTCCATATGAACTTTTACCTACAGAATGAGGGCAATCTGAATAAAATAGAATACACTGGGGATTTCTTGGATGCCAAGTATACGATTCTTCTTTATTTGTATCAAAAACTTTTAAAGCATTTGTGAAACATTGACTCCAAAGTGAAATAATGGCTGTTCCTATTAAATTTTTCTCTGGTGTATCACGATGCTCATCGAAATGACCTGTTGAATTATACAAATTTATTTTATACGGAACTACAGAAACACCTTTTTTCGGATACAAAGATGATTGCCATTTCTCTTTAATTAAACCAAGGATCTTTGGATCCACTGTAAATTTAGTTATTTCTCGAGCATCGCGTACTTCTTTATCAACAACTGTTTTCATTGAAGTGTTGTCTCCAAATGGAGAATCAGCTCCTTCAGAGTACAACTGTCTTAAACGGTTAGCATTAAAAGGAATCATTTCTTGATTTCCTGTGATATTTATCCAAAAAGGGTCTACTTTAAATGTTGAATAAAAAGGTCGTTTAATTTCTTTACGAAGGGAATCTATTATTTCTGTTTCTTCGTTGTCGGAGTCTTCAATTTCTGATTCTGAGGAGTCTTCATGGTAAATCTCTGATACACATTTCACAATTCCTATCGGAGATAATTTCTTTGGAGCAATATCAATAGCATCTTTTAACTGAATAGCTGTTTGTAATGAAGCTGGTTTGGAATACTCTGCAAGGGTTTCAACAATATCGGCTACAAGATCCATTTTAAAAACTTTTTGTAGAGTTTTTACTTTTAAATTTTTCAACTTTCAAAGTTTATTATATTGCAAGAATTGCAAAAATTTTTATTCTTCAAAATATTTCGAATTACATAAACGGCATTTCTTTACAGAGGTACTCATTTACATAAATAGACCAAAAGAATCTTTTCTTTCACTTCTTTTTAACCATTTCCGATACATCACAATTTTTTTTGAATATCATAATATCATAGAAATATTCAGAAACTAATAAAAATCGATCAATAACTCATCTACCCATTTACTAAAATTGAAAACGGGATCAGAAGTTAAGTCTCTTTTTGGACATAGATACAAAGAGAGTAAACAACCCAGATCAAAGATATCCATTTGGATAATTTAATTATCCAAATTTTTTTCAATTAATTATTTACAAGAACCTGTACAAATGAGACTTAAAAGTTCGGTAACGGAGGAGGAACCGGGATTTTAGGAACCGGTTTTAAAAGAGAAGACCCCACTTTCTTTAACTCTTCGATAACATTTTGGACAGTTTTTGTTACCACAGGGTCACGCCGAGAACTAACCAAAGGAGAAACTACCACTTCAGTGCGAGTAATATCGTACTTAATTGTGCTATAAGTGTGATCCAATGTAATTGTTTGGGTTTTTCCATAAAGGTATCCACCTACATTAACCATTTTATATACAAATAGTTGGCTACCTGATCTACGAATAAAGAAACCATCTGGAATTTCAGAGTCAGGGATTTCGTCACCCTTAAGGGCTGTTTCAGCCTTTTTTAATCCCTCTTCTGAAACAATAAAGTCTTTCGCACACGAAATTAACGCTTCGGAGGCATCAAAGAGGTTATTACAAGCAGCAAGAATAGTTGGTACAGCTTTAGGATCAGTCTCGGTTTTAACAATGAAGTACATATTTGTCTTTATTCAATATTTTAATTCAGAGTACTTGGGAGGATCCCGAGTACATTTTCCTAATGAACAATAAAAGTCTAAAACAGCGTGTCCACAAACTTTAAACTGGGCAGCCCAGTTCCTTGGTCAATTAATCTTCCGTCAGAAGACCGTTGAAATATTTCATCAGGATCGTATTTCAAAATACAGTAACTACAAACTGAACGCGGTCCTTTTTGGATCGAAATGCATAAGTGTTTTTCACAAACAGTACAATTTCGAATTTCACTAGGGTTCCATTTTGAGAAGTCACAAACTCCACAAGTGGTCGTCATTAATCTTAATTGTTCATTCTTTTTTTCAATTTTCTTCCCAATCGAGTTCTGGACCATTTAAGGTGTCCTTCCACCCGTGTATCACGATTTCGTTTCGATGTAACGCTGTATGACAAGATTCGCATAAACACACTAAATTGCTCTTTCTATTTTTAGAAGGATCTCCTTTCTTAAAGGTACTTTGGAACTTAATGTGATGTGTATTTAGATCTGTAGTACTGTCACATATTTCGCACTTGGTTAAGAGTACTTCGGTATTGTACCTAGACTCTTTAAACGAGATACCCAAAAGGGTGCACCTTATTTCATACGCTCTTTTATGAAACTCTGGGAATGTAACACACGCTTTTGCAACCTCGAGACCGTATGTTTCTGGTCCATTTCCAGATTGTAGCTTACGATTATAAACAAGCTTTCCTCCTGTAAAAGTTACTGTAAGGTGCATTGTTTTTAAATTTTTCAATGGAGGTAAAATTTTTATTAATGAGTGAATATGTGTCGAAAAGATAAAATTGGTTTTCTTTTTACACAATGTTTCTATTGTACTTGCAACAATTGCTTGTGCAGAAATTGTCTCCGTTCCTGTACACAATTCGTCTCCAAGTACTAAAGTACCTTGGTCACTTCGATTTAAAATTACATTCAATTCTGTCATCTCTACAATAAATGTTGATTGACCCTTAAAAATATTATCTAAGTTACCGATCCGAGTAATAATCTTAGTAAAAGGGTAAAATTCAAATAATTCTGCTGGAACGTACATCCCTGCTTGAGCCATAATTACTCCTAGTCCAACACTCTTAAGTAAAGTAGACTTACCACACGAATTTGCTCCATACAATAGAATCCCATTTGTTTGTGTTCCTTTTCCGATATTAACGTCATTAGGAATGTACTCTGTATCAGTTTTAATGACTTCGACAATTGGATGACGAAGCCCTTTCGCTTTGAGAAATGACTTTGTACCTGAAATGATCGGTTTGGTATACTTTAACTTTTTTGCAGTAATAATATTAGAAACAACGCAATCAAGCTCTGCAACAAATTGCGTAATTTTATTTAAAGTTTCAGTGTAAGTAGAGTACTCTATCACTTTTTCATTAAAAAGTTTGGTTGTTTCTTTCTTTAGTGTTTCCTTTAACACAATTAATTTATCAGAGTTTTCTTTTATCTCGTTTGAAGTCACTTTTACTACATTTCCTGTCACGGTAACTCTCAATAGATCTAAAGTTTCTTTAGAGACCTTCTTTTTAAAGGTTTCCCACCGTAATTTGGTAGTTACCAGAAAATGAGAATCATTTTTATCTGTTTTAAAAGAAAATTCTCCTTTAGATTCATTAAATTTCTTTTCGGTTGATATAAAGAACTCTTCAATGGTTTTGATACTATTCATTAAAGTATCTAGAGAAGCTGCTCCGCAGGAGACTTTAAAAATAAAATCAGACCCATTTGCAATTTCTTCGAGATCAAAAATTGATTGGTAATCAGCAATAAAACTTTTAAACTTTAGTATCTCTAATTTTGACTCAAAAGGGTATATCTCATTATCAAGTAACCCTAAAATAATCGTGTAACTTGAGTCTAATAAACAGAAGTCGTACGGAACAATTTTACCAGAAACAAGTTTTCGGTGCAATCGTTCTAGATCAAGAATCCCATCTAAATTAGGAAGAATACCTTGCATTCCTTTTTCAATTAAAGAGTATCTCTTATTTAGTTCTGTAATAGAAGTGATTGGACATAAAAGACGATCTAAAAGAAGCCTCTTTCCAGGAATTGTTTGTGTATTTGATATAATATTAAAAAGTGACCCTTTAAAGGTTCCTTTCAGATTTAGCTGTTCAATACTATTAAGCAATTGTAAAGTAGTCTCTGAATTGTAAATTTCAGGTGGAGTTAATTTAGTTAAAACAGACGAATCATGTTCCCACACAAATTTAATTAACATTGTGTATGCTATTGTAGATATAGGGTATCTCTCTAAGTTTAGATACTCGATTGGAGTTAAAAAAGTTTGTGGGAATACTTTTGACAATATTTCGTTTAAAAAAGAAATCTTAGTAATTGGATTGTTATAGTAATGTGTGTTGTCGCCTAAAAAATCGAAGTTCGTCTCTGAAGAGTAAACAACAGTTTCAACTGGAGACTTCTCGAGGTAAAAAGCGTGTAAGTCAATAAGGTTACCCTCAAATACAGTACTTTTCCCTGTAGTAATATCGATTACAGCCATGCCAAACTCGGAGGACTCCGAGTAGATACAAGAAATATTGGAATTAACCTTTTCCATTTCGATATTTGTTCCATTACTAATAATTTTATATAAACTCCGACTCTTTTTTCCATTTGGAAGGTCTCCTGACTGTTTTATATACACAATTGTGTAATTAGCGTCCAAAAGAATTTTTTGATACTTATTAATCGAAGCTTCGTTATCACTAGCAAATCCCCAGAATAGGGGATTACTTTTGCTAATTTCAGAAATCTTTTTATACTTTCTAGAAACTTGAACATTAAGAACAGCTCCAACTTCTAATGCGTTTCCCTCTGTTTCTGTACCGTAAAGTTCATAGAACTTTCCAACCTCCATAAAAACAGCAACTAAAGAGTATTTTGTAGAATAAGTGTTCCAAAAGGATAAGTATTCATTTACGATACTTGTACAGTCCATTATTTTAATAAGTTTCCTATTTTTAAATTATTTAGATAAGATAATGAAAGTAGCTTTAATAATTGCAGCGGTAGTGTTACTTTTCCTTTTAATAAGGAATATAGAAAGTTTCCCAGATCAACCATTAAGCGCAATTACACAGAAAGTACAAAAATTAACAATTTATGCTCCTAAAAGACAACTTTGCTCTGAAGGTTCTTGCGGAATGGGTAAATTCTGTAATTCAGGTGGTCGATGTGAACCTTCAAAGAAAATGAATGGATTCGGAGAAGGAGACTCCGGAAAGTACTCTGGATTAACTCATTTCTGGTCAAGCAATCCCTACGCCTATTCAAAAGAGAAACAGTTATATGACATTAGAAGCAATTAAAATTTAATTAATTAAATTTTAATAAGTCTAAGGCGGGACTTGCACCCGCAGTCTCTTGCTTAGAAGGCAAGCGCGATTCTATTTCGCCACGTAGACACTTTTAATAAACATTATTTTTTTAAAATAATTTATTGCGTTTAAATTAAGAATGTCTCGTAATTTTGATATTAATAAAACCTTGCGTCAAGGACAGCAAATTTGGAATCAAACAAAAGGATTACGATCTTCTGCAGCTCAATTGTGGAATCAATCTAGAGGGTTTCGTCAGAATTTGAGTCAATTTGCTAATCAACCACGCCCAACCGGTGCTTTACCTCAGCCAGTTCAACCTCTTCAACCCATTCAACCACCACCGCAGGTTGCACAAACTGCAGGAGCAAAGAGGTGTAAAGGAAAAACTGCAAAAGGATTGCGTTGCAGACACACTGTAAAAGGACGAAAGGTTTATTGTGGACATCACTCGAAAAAGGTTGGTGGATATAATCCGAACCACAAGATGTTTTCAGCACCTCAGAAGACCGAAATAGGAAAGAACATTACTCCAGGCTGGATGAAAAATTTGGGTACTAGACGAGCCAAGATGACTCCGATTCCTCAATACGTTCCGATTCATCGTCAATACACAACTGGTACGGGGAAAAGTGCTATTCACTACAAGACTCCAGTTAAAACTGGATTTAAGTTCCTTCATACAATGAAAGGAGGTCGCATTCACAGAAGAAAATAATCGATATACTCTTTATACTTTTCTTTAAAGTAAAAGTGGAACTGAGATCGTAAAGGTCCATTGAAACTTATTAATTTAAATTATTTTTCAATTTAAATGAACCCTATATTTATTTTTGGTTGTATTCCTGCTAGGTTAGCGTTAACTTATATTAGCACAATTGTTCCTGCTAATAAATTAGCTTACCTTGGTGTAATCTTAGGGTTAATCTCATTTGGATTTTTGTGGCTCTTTTTTACAAACGGTAGGTTAAATGCTCCTGAATCGTCAAGTGGTAAAACATGGTGGGCTAATTTGAGACTTATACACGGATTACTGTATCTTGCAGCAGCTATTTACGCATTTAGAGGTTCTGAAGACGTCTGGATTCCATTGTTGATTGACGTACTCTTTGGACTTCTCGCATACCTATTTTTGAAAAAATAGGTTGCTTCAATTTGAAAATAAATTAATTTATTTTGAACACATTAGCAGTCGCTTTTACCCAACGGTAAATACCATTAGAGGCAGGTTTGGAAACGTACCACTTGCCATTATTTCCCTTCATACCATATCCACGACACATCTGGGCGGGGAAAGGTGGACCAGGACGAGTAGTGTACTTCTTTGTTGTCATTCTTGGACACGATCCAGGACTCTTTGGAGTCGCTTTCTGTTTGATACACCGATTTCCTAAAGCATTCAGTTTTTTTCCAGGAGAACATACCAAAGGAACACGAAGTTTCATACAACGACCCGTTTTTGATCGGACAAAACCAGGTTTACACTCCTTTGGAGTCCTTGGACCGTATCTTTTCAATTTAACGCACCGATTTCCTAAAGCATTCAGTTTTTTTCCAGGAGAACATACCAAAGGACCACGAAGTAACCGTTGTTTCATACAACGACCCGTTTTTGATCGGACAAAACCAGGTTTACACTCCTTTGGAGTCCTTGGACCGTATCTTTTCAATTTAACGCACCGATTAGTTTTCGGATTTCGTTCGTGGGTATCTGGACAAGGTTTAAGTGCGCGTACCATCTAATATTAATAAATAAATTAAACGCTTCTTAAAGAATGAAATGAATAAACCAGAAGGTCTTTGGTGTCGGTGATGTAATCTCTCCAATTCGACTTAACTACATTTGAAGCTCCATTACTACCTGAAGAAACAGAAAAAGGAGTGACTGGACTTCCAAAAGGACTACTAATAGAAGGTGCGTAATTATCAAGTATATTAATAGATGGAGGGTCCTTTAAAAATGGATGTTCAAATAGTTCAACCCAATTTAATCTTTCATCAGGATCTTTCTTTAAAAGTCCTTTAATAAGTTCTTTACACTCCATCGAGATTTCTATTTCAGGAGGGTACTCGATTTCCGTTTTTAATACTTTTTTAATTAATTCAGGATGATTTTTAGCATTAAAAGGATGTTTACCATATATCATTAAGTATAGTATCACTCCTAAAGACCAAATGTCTGCTTTATCGGTGTAACCCTGGCCTAAAAACACCGTTGGGCACATATAGAGGGGGCTACCACATATAGTTGAAACCAATGCATTTTCTTCTTGAATGGTACTAAATCCAAAATCCGTTATTTTAAGAACCCCATCTTTAATTAATATATTTTGAGGCTTCAAGTCTCGGTGTATAATATTTTTACTACGAAGGTACTTTAGTCCATTTGTTATTTGTTGAAAGTACCCTTTCGCTTTCTTTTCTGAAATTGGTTTTTTCTTTAATTTTTGTGAAAGATCACATTCACACAGTTCAAGTACAAGGTATATCGTCGTTCCTGTGCGAATAGCAGTGTAAAGCTCGATTACATTCGGATGCTTGAGGTCTTTCGTTATATCAATTTCTTTCTGTAATTTATCTTTTAATCTTTTTACACGTGAGAGATCAATTTTCTTGATCGCTACGTCTTTTCCTGTTTTAGAGTGATAACCTTTATAAACATCTGAAAATGTTCCTCTTCCAAGGAGTTGATCGTGTAGTAAAGTGTACTCTCCTACAGAGATAATATCAGATTCATTTCTAATCAAAGAGTCACAACTGGACTCTGATAGATCCGAGTCTGATATTTCTTCTTCTATAAACGTTCTAGACATCTTAATTTATAAAAATAAAAAGTTTATTCCGTTTGCGTTAATATATCAAATTATTAAAATTGCTTAATATCAATATGGACATCGTTCGATCGTTATTCACAACAATTCTTGGAAATTTGGTTGGAAAACCACTAATTGTGTTTATTTTTGTTTTAGTAGTCGTTGGAGCGTATTACTATTACTTCTCTAAAAGTGCTCCTAAAGGAATTGTTGAAGCGTTGAGTTCTCAGCCCGAACTCATTCTGTTTTATAGTGAAACGTGCGGACATTGCAAAAATTTAATGCCGCATTGGCAAAAATTAAAAGCAGAGTACTCAGGTCCTGTTAAACTAAGCGAAGTGAATGTTGTCCAACAAGAAGCAGTTGCTAACCAAAATGGAATCGTTGGTGTACCTGATTTAAGGTACTACTCTGGAGGTTTCGTTTCAGGAAGCAAAGATTTTGAAGTTTGTGGTGCTCGTTCATTTAACGAATTAGCTTCCTTTTTGCAATCTAAAAAATAAAGTTATTTCCAGTACTCGTTGATGTACCCCTTCTCTAAAAAGCGAAACTCCCAGTACGAATTACCATAAGGAATATAAAGCTCTTCGTTCAGAAGGATTTCCTTACACGCTTTAATAAAAACTCCATTTCGTGTTTCAATAAATTTACAATTATAAATTTTGTCTTTTAACAAAGGAAGTTGATGTTGATCAAGTAATCTCGACTCTGTTGCTGTTAACTCTCGAAAATCAACTATGTCATTAATTTTTGAAAAGAGGTTCGTACCAATAAGAGCATGATCCTTAAAGTAGTAAGAGTAATTCGATTCTTCTTTCGTTGGGTTTTCGCAGAAATACCCTTTATATTCTCCTAAAATAGTTCCAGCAGGAGTTATTTTAGTACTAAATAGTCCTACTCCGGCTCCTGGAATTAAGGACTCCCTTACTTCGAGAGAATCCATTAATTGAAAAATAAAATGTGGATTTAAATCAACACCTATGGATATTTATGATCTTGGAATTCTGTTTGAAGGTTACCTTGAACCTAATTGCTCGTTATTGAATATCTTTTTTTATGAAATATCTTATAATGATATTCAACAACGTAAAAACGAATTATTGATAACTGATTGTTCTTTTTTACAAAATTACAAATTTATTGAAATAATTTCAAAAAAATTAGAACACTCAATTTTAACAATCAAAGAACTTGTAAAATTAATAAAATTACCATACATTGAAGTTGATAGTTACGATCCTTTTATTGAAGAATCGATTGAAGACTTCTTAAGATATAACAAAGGAAAAATTATTATTTATTCTTTAGAACCAAATTTTGTAAACAATTTTCTTAGATTTTTTTATAATTCTAAAGTTATATTTGTACAGATAATAAAAAAGCCAAGTAGATACCCCTGTGTATTAGTTGAAGTAACAGATAAAATAGGAAATTATCTAATGATGAATGACTTTTTTATCGAAATCCCTCAAAAAATTTACATTTTTCCAGAAATTGAAAAATAATATTTCCTTCGTAAGAATTAAATGATAATCTACTGTGACGGAGCATGTCCTTCAAATGGAAAGTCCACCAAAGGTGGAATAGGAATTTACTCTGACTTTCCAGGAATTTCCAGATCAATTATTTATACTGATAATCCAACCAATCAACGTTGCGAACTAAGTGCAATTCTGGAAACGTTGTATATCATTGAATTAATGGAGTCTGAAACAGAATTTGTTATTAAAACGGATTCGATGTACTCTGTCAATTGTATTAACAAGTGGGTAAATTCCTGGAAAAAGAATGGATGGAAAAGTGCTAATCGCCAGCCTGTGAAAAATAAGGAGATCATTGAAGAGATCGATACAACCCTTTCCGAAATTAGAAAAACGAAAAAAGTGACAATCGAATGGGTTAAAGCACATACAGGAGTTAAAGATGGAAATTATTACGCAGACCTTTTAGCAAATGAAGCTTTAAAGATTTAATTTAATTCATTAAATTAATGAATACAGTAATATTAGACTTGGATAATACATTAGTGTTTGTTACAGATAAACCTATTAAAAATTACCTTGCAGACCACTCTTTCCCATTTACAGGACCAGAAGGGAAAATGATACTACACATTTATAAACGACCATTTCTTGATTTCTTTATTGAAACTATTTCTAAAAGGTATAAATTAATTATTTGGAGTAATTCTTATTGTATGTACTTGCATAAGGTGGTAGACATCCTTTTTAAGGATATTCATTTTGTCCAAGTAATCTCTCGAGAAACATTTAATACATTACCTGAAAAACATGTACCAAATCTTAAAAAATTAGCACCGATTAATATTAATAACGTATTATTTCTTGATGACTCCCCAGACTACATTACCGGAATTAAAAAAGAACAAGTGATTCCTGCAATTCCGTTCTGGGGAAATCCAGCAGATACCTTTTTATTAGACATTTTGAATAAATTTGTATAAATTAATTAATATTAATTTATTTTCGAACTGGACATCTTTTCCCTCCACACTGTTTAACCTTTGATTTAACGCAGGGACAATGTCGATGACACCCTCCGCACGGATTTCCTAGAGACTTCAAAGGGCATCTTTTACCCTTATTAGGTCCCGATTTTAAAATATGAGTGCACTGCATTTAATCTAAACCAATAAAATTACCATACAGGAACTGGGTCACAATATTTATTATTCTTTCCACGACAGTCAGTTGCTGTATTAGATGGTTCTAATCCAATCGGTTTACGAAAAGGCAAATTAAACGGCTCACTCTTAGAAGCAAAGAGAATTAATAATACTATTATTATCACCGCAATTAAGATCATTCTTACGTTTACAAAATAAAAAAGTTTTTTATAGTAAATGAAGCGAAAATATACTGAGATTGGAATTGGAACGCGAACAGGAACAGGTATGGAAATAGAACTAGAACGAAAAAAGTACACGGAATCGGAACTTCAACGCATTTTATACGAGAACAATATTAGATTACACGAAGAGTATACAAAATACATTGAAAAGTATTATATCCGTAAACACACTCCCGGAGACATTGGTTACGCTTAAATTAATTTAATTTCCTTAAATTAATGAAAAGAAAAACTGCTTCGCAGTTTTTAGGATCAGATTGGGTATCAGCTACCAAAACTAGAAATTACATTCTGAACGACCCTCTGTTAGATTACCTTAATTTGTATAAAACATCTGAAAATACACAGACCGGAATTTTTACCAAATTTATTATGAACCAAGGTATTCTGTTCGAAGAAGGGATTGTAGTTTTATTAAAAAATAAATTCGGAGACTCCTTTAAACAAATTGCAGGAACATCCGGAACCGTTCAAGAAGACTCGAGGGACACTTATAAATTTAAAGAAACTGTTGATGCAATTAAAAACAAAACCCCGATTATCTACCAAGGGGTTCTTCACAATTCTAAAAAGAAGGAGTACGGAGTTCCTGATCTTATTGTACATCGCGACTACATTTCAAAATTGGTAACAGACGCTCCAACCGATCTTACAGAAGAGTACTACATTATTGATATCAAATTTACAACGTTATACTTTTCAGCAAAAGGGTTCCTACTTAATTCAGGAAGTGTACCTGCATTTAAAAGCCAGATTTATGTATATCTTGACTCCTTAAACGGAATCACCAAAAGTAAAGGAACTACTGCTTTTATCTTAGCAAGACGTTGGATCCAAGGAAGCACTGGGAATAATGAACAAACCGCTTTTAATCGACTAGGCGTGATCGATTACGCCACATTTGACGCGGATTACCCTGCCAGAACAAAGAATGCGATGAAATGGTACCGCAAAGTGAAAGATTTGGGCAAAAACTGGGTATTAACTCCAAACCCAAGTGTACCCGAACTTTACCCGAACATGAAAAACGAGTACGATTACCCTTGGAGACCTTTTAAAGTTAGTTACGCTCAAGAAATTGGTGAAATAACTTTAATGTGGCAATGCGGTGTAAAACGACGACGTATTGCTCACTCGAATGGCGTTTTTCATTGGAACAAAGCAACAAGCGAGTCCCTTGGGTTCAAAAAGAAGTCAAAGTACTACAAAACAGTTAATAAGATGATCGCTGTACAAACTAGTAATGAACTTCCTGTCATTCGAAATAATATCTCGAAATGGAAAAGTAAACAACTATTGGACTTTTATGTTGATTACGAAACAATTAGCAATGTAACAGATGACTTCATTTCTCTGCCACAAGTAGATACCAAAAGTTCGATTATCTTCTTAATTGGGTGCGGATATTCTGATCCTATTACCAAAGAGTGGATTTATAATTACTTTTTGGCAAAGGAAATCTCTATTTCAGCCGAACAACAAATTGTATCAGACTGGTTTTCTTACATGGACTCTGTTAAAGCAAAATTTCCAAGCCCGAAAGAACCAAGGTTGATTCACTGGAGTAACGCCGAAGCAAGTTTTTTTGAAGCGGTTGTTAAGAGACACCAAATACTAAAAGCAGACCTCCCATGGAACTTTAATCCGAACTGGCTAGACTTTCTAACTGTAGTTAGATCCGAGCCAGCTGTTATTAAAGGAGCGTTTAATTTCGGATTGAAGACATTTGGAAATGCGATGCAAAAATTAAATTTGGTTACCACTGTGTGGGAATCAGATTGTGCAAACGGTATTGATGCTATGATTATCGCATTTAACGCTTATAAAAATTCAGAAAGTGTCGAAGAAAGTCCCGAAATGAAAGATATCATTCATTATAACGAAATTGATTGTAAAATGGTTTTTGAAATTGTGAGGTACTTCAGGAGTTTAATCTAATACACGCTTGAATGTAATAGAAATAGTATTCTTTATTTTTAGCAATAAAAAGATAAGTATACCATCCATGTTCGATGGAGTAACCAATTTTAGTAGTTGTTATTTTAAAGTGTTCTATTTCTTTAGAATGAGATTCCCCAACAATTTTAACTAAATTATTAAATTCGTTATTCATTTTTATTAAATTTCTTAATTCATAAAAATGGATATAATCAATAAATGGGAGTAGTAAGTCTTCAATAAGCTCCATTAATTCTAAAAATTTAATTAAAATTTTCAATTTTTGCGTTTTCATTATTTAAAAAAGTGGATCATTTATAAGTAAGATGGAACGTAGATCACCTAGACTTCTTAATAAGAAGAAAACAGAACCGTATAAATTAGATCCAGAGGAACCAGAGTCCTCTGATGACTCCGACTTTTCTGAAAAAGAACAAGATTCTGAAGAATACTCCGAAGAGTCTGAAGAATACTCCGAAGAGTCTGAAGACTCCGAAGAAATTTCCAAAGAAAGTCCAGTTTCTGTTACTCGAAAAAGGAAACGAGCAGACTCTTTTGAGCTTGGACTTCAGCCTAATATCACGTTCTCAAAAACTTTTGAGGATAAAGTTGCAGAGATCATTTCTCGTGTTCACGAGAAAGAAGAAGCCAAACTTCAAAAGAAGAATCCAGAACTTAAGAAGATTAGTGATTTTATAAAAATGAAGAAACCAAAGTTGACTGACGTCCTCGAAATTAACTTACCGATCGAGATGAAATCAAATCTATACGAAAGGATTAAATTTTTAGAGTTACTTGAACCGTACTGTCCAGAATATGCTGTTTTACGAAATTACATTAACTCAACGGTTGATTGGGGAAAAACAGCCAAAGATTCTACAAACGAAGAGGTATTAAAAGAAATTGAGGTTCGAGACCATATGTATCATCGTATTCCAACAAATGTTGACATTGTTAATAGTAATCTGTCATTGGAACATAAAGCAGTTGCATTAGACCTTTACGACTCTATTCACGAAGCTGATCTAACTAGTGCACAGCGTAGAACGAATATAGAAGAGTTAATAGAATATATGGAAAAGAATCGTAAAGAAATTCCACCAAAGTACTCTGACCTAATAAAGGAATTAGATAAAATCAATGATGAAGATACCTCTTTAATTATTAAAATTCTTGAATTAGATGTTCCTCTAAAAACAAAGTCGTTTATATATAAAAAGTATCAAGAGATGAAAGTTTTACCTGCAAAGTCAGAAGGTAAACATAATGCCAGAGAATGGCTAAACACAGTCGTTTCTCTTCCATTTGGAAAAGTAACTAAGGTTAATCCAGAAATTACACCTTTTGATCACCTTTTTAGAATCAAAGAAGAGTTAAACAAGAGTGTTTACGGAATGCACGACACAAAAGAAGCAATTAGTCGTATTTTTTGTCAATGGTTAGCAAATCCACAAGCCGGTAATTACCTTGCTTTACAAGGACCTCCTGGGGTTGGTAAAACCGAAGTTTTAAGATCTTTATCTGAAGCGATAGGTCGACCATTAAAACAGATTAATTTAGGTGGAGCAAAAGATGCTAGTTACCTTACTGGACACTCTTTCACTTATATTGACTCAAAACCTGGAAGAATTGTAGAATGCTTGGTTCAAGCACAGTGCAGCGACTTTATACTCTATTTTGATGAAATAGATAAAATAGGAGAATCACCTTACGGACAAGAAGTGTCTGGAGTTCTTACACACATTATTGATAAAACTCAAAATAAAACATTTAATGATCAATACTTGTCTGGAATAGACATAGATCTTTCGAACATTTTCATGGTTTTTGCTTTTAATGATCCTAAAAGGATTGATCCAATTGTTCTTGATCGGATGCCTGTTATAATAGTACCAGGGTACGATATTGATGAAAAGGGAATTATAGTTCGTGATTTTCTTATCCCTAAAATTCTTAAACGTATAGGAATGAATCCACAAGACGTTACACTTACTCCAGAAGCTATTAGAAAACTTATTCTTAGACACCTCGATAACAAAAAAGGGGGAGATAAAACTGGTATTCGATCTTTAGAAAAAGATTTAAATGAAATCCTTGAAAGAGTAAATGTTCTTAGGTTGGTTCCAGATCCGCAGAAACAACGTGAACTTAATTTACAGTACACTTTGAATTTTCCTTTTAAGATTCCTTGTATAATTGATTCTGAGAATCTTGAACGTCTTTTAACCGAAAAAGAACTTGAGTGGAATACAATGTACAATTAAATTCCCGCGTCAATTAACTATTAAAAAAATAGTTAATTCCATTAAATGGATGAACAAAAAGAACTTCCGTTAAACGAAACCTTAAAAGAGTGGTCAAGTGAAACTATCCTTAATACTGTTAATGAGATGAACTCCTTTATTCGAGAAAAAGGGTTAACTACAGTTTCTCAAAAACAAAGAGGTAATAAATTACTAAAAAGATACTCAAACTTTGAAAAAGCGTTTCCAACACTATTTGCAAATATTGTAGAGCTTAAAGCAAATGAAAATTACCTTTCACAACTAAAGTATATGCTAGAAATGAGAAATAATGTTAATTCAGGCGCTAAAGCGTATACAACTTCTGTCGAAGTTGGTGAAACGTTAGCAAAGAAGTATATCAGAGAATATTAAAAGTCTCCTGCGGAGCAGCTTTAAATTGAAAAATTTTATTTTGGCAAATTCATAAAAATTCCATATTACGCTACAATTACAGTTAATTTAATTGGTTTGTGGAGAATATACCAAAGGAGAAAATCTTAGATTAATTCAGAATCAAAATTAAATACAATAGACAACAACGCAGAAAATTCACTTGAATATATTAAATTACCACTTTGGAGATCAAAAAAATTCAAAAAATACTCTTGGGTAGTTAAAATAAAACATACATTTTTATGTAAATATTTTTAATAATAGTTAATATTAAAAATGGAAGAAGTACTTTTACTCGGTGCCGCTGCTGTTTTAGGATTACACCTTGTTCAAAAAGGTGGTAAAAAACCTAAAAAAAAGAAGGTAGAATCCCCTTTTTCGAAAGAACAAGAGCAGAAAGACATTGCAACTGTTAAAAAATGGTTACTTGGTCAAACTCGAAAATAAACTTCTTTCTCTGCGGAAGTAAGAGAATCCCATCGAGCCTTTAATTCGGTATCAGTTGTTCTTTGATAATAAGTTGTTGGAAAAATGGTATCATTATTACTTTTTTTGCTTTCCATTTGCTTATTGTACTCTTCAATAAATTGGAGATCCTCTTGGGTTCGTAAACGTAACAGTTTCAATCCAATTTTAAATCGACGTGCATGATCTGGTTCTGGAGAAAAATCAACCTTTAAAGATGGAATTTCCAAATTAAGGTAGTCACATTTAAATCGGTCAAAAGCAATTTCTTCCCTTGTTTGTTCAACATTTACAGCGGGTACCGGATCCTTTGCTAAGATAACTTCTTTAAAAGCTGCTCCGCAGGAGACTTTTAATGGTTCCCTCGGAATTTTAGAAGCATATTCACGGATTTTTTTAAGAACTGTTTTTGCATGAAGTGTCGGTAATAAATTAAATGTAAATTTATTTCGAAGTTTACTTTGTTTCTTATCTAAGGACCATCGTGCCCATTTGTATAAAGAAACACCAAAGAGTTTTTCAAAGTAAGATCTCTTTTGTCGAAGGTAAAGGATCTCTTTACTCTTGATACTTTTTTTGAATTTGAAGTACTCTTCAAAGTCTTTCTCCTTTGTTTTACCCTTTAAAAGGAGACTAGACTCTATAAGTTTCCAATTACTTCCAATAAAGTAGTCGATATTGTTAAGAAAAATAACAAACTCTGCTAATGGGTCTTTCTTATTAAGATTCATTTGCTATTGAAAAGATTTTTAATTTTTTCAATTTACGTTGAAAGCTGCTCCGCAGGAGACTTTGAATTGTACTCTTCCATGGCTTTGTTATACTGCGCCTTAGCATCCTCAGCCATCTTCAGATAAGGAGCTTTATTGGCATCTGAAAGCTCGTTCCAATGTTTTCCAAGAATCTTTGCAGCTTCTGAAACTGACAACGGATTTCCATCAGAGTCCTTGTTTTCGTTTCGAACACGCTCTCGATGCTCGTCACAATAGAACAGGTATCCAGATTTTCCACGTTTAGGCTGAGCAGGATCCTTCTTAACCTTGTGATGACGACCTTTATCTTGCAAACGAAGAATTAAAGCCTCTTTGAATTCACGATAAAGAGAATCCTTTGTTTCCTGTGACAATGCAGTTTGGCACGACTCTAACGACTCGAGAGAAAGTTTAACGATGGCAGTGTCTACTGGGTTCATTAATAATAAAGAGCTCGTTTATTTAAGTCACATAGTGACCAATTAAACTGGCTTTAGGCAGTTTAATTAATTTTATGCAAAAAGTAATTAGGATCATTAATAATTTTGGAATAAATAGCAGCTTCAACGAGCTCTGATGTCGGAGTACTTGTCATCCCATTTTCAAGAAAATCGAGATTAATAGGGATATCTGTTTTAAAGTAATAAGAGTACATTTTCTCAATCGTTTCTTTATTTAGATAATCTATTTCAACTAATGTTAACCTCCCAGATCTAAATAGTTCGGGACAAATGTCTTTAACAATTTCGTAATGATTACTTGTAGCAATTATAATCTGTTTAGGTTTACAAACAACTCCTTGTAGAATACCTAATAAATCAGATATCAGAAATTTATCTTCTGAAATGTACTCTTTCTCTGTAATTTTAACTCCATCTGCTAAAACAACAGACGTGATATTCTCTTCCCGTTTTTTAAGTGTCATCAACTGTTTATCAAATTCGTCAATTACTATGATAGATTTTTCTCCATAATCAAATCCACTAAAAGCATCTTGTTTGGTTTTAAAAAGTGTAATATCAATATTCACTATATGTCTATGCATCGCCATCGCCGCACGAAATGCAAAGGTACTCTTACCACTTCCCTTTTTACCATTTAAAATTAAACTTACTCTTGAGATTTGTCCTATTGAAGTGTAGATATCTGATTCAACACTATTAATCAAATTCCAGAGGTACTCCTTCTTTTGATGAAAATACGTATCAAGATATTTCTCTTTTAATTCAACCTTAGTTTCATTTCCATTATAAAATACAGTTTCATGATAACTTATTTTTTCTAAATTTCTATGCTGTTTAAATTCAGTCAAATAATACAGTTTCTTATTTCTATTAAGAATAGCATGAAAGTAGTCAAAAGCGTTTATGATATTTTTATTATCAATTTCAGTTATATTAATTTTGGGATAATTATACTTATTTACCTCTGATTCACTTGTATTATTATTGATAACTTTATTTTTTTTCTCTTCAACTGGTACAATAGTAATGAATCCTTTAACTTTAAAGCAAGTATCGTTAAAATCAATTGTTTGATTCGACTCAAATGTACTAATTGACTCAATTTGATTTAGTCCATAAACCTCAGCAATCATATTGATATTACTTTTATTAAAAAAATCTGGATGATCAGTGATATAATTTCTAAAAATTCCATAATAATACATTTCTTTTATAAAGTATGAAGATAATACCTTCGGGTCTTTTTTATTCTTTTTCCATAAATTTGGAATAGGATAGTAATAGAAAATAAGTGGAATGAAAAGTAGGAAGTAATAGTACTCAAAACTACTATTAAGAACTTTCGTGATTATTAAACTAATTACACCGGTATAAGCGTAACTAATTTTTAACTTTTCAGTCAATATTCCTGCAACTGATTGAGAAATTAACGTGAATTCGGTATTCATTCTGAGAAATGAATATCTTTAAATTTTTTCAATTTTGTTTGTATTTGTTTTAAAACTTGCATTTGTTTTAACTTCACCTACGTTCGTTTTAACTTCACCTACGTTCGTTTTAACTTCACCTACGTTCGTTTTAACTTCACCTGTGTTCTTTTGTGGATAATAAATATTTTCTTGTAATTTTTTATTTTGCAGCGAAACCTTAACATTGTTGTAATACTTTAGAAAGAGTTCTCTCGTCTTTTTAATTGGTAGCATTCCATGGAATTCTGGTGAATATCGACTATAATTGTCTTTATAACTAGAGTAAACATGGTTACAATTAAATTTTGCTTTTTCACTAACAATTGCAGAACTTGAACGAAAGAGGTCTTCAAGAACAGCACAAATAGCTCCTTTAAGTCTTGGAAATGGAACTACTTTTTCAATTTGTTGTAAAAAGAATTGAGGATCGTATCCCGGATTAAAACGATCTGGTATACCTGCGTGTTTGAACGATTTACTCTTTTCTAATATTAACACCGGTCTTGAAAATTTTCTCGATATCCCAAAATCAATAATCTTTACTCGAAAAGGGTTCGATTTAATCATAATATTATCTAATTTAAGATCGTTATGCATAATCTTCAAAGATTGCATTGTCGCAATGGCGTCTAGCACCTTTAGTATAATTTTAACCACCATTTCTTCTGAAGGACGCTTTTGTAGGAAGTCGTGCAAAGTAGTTTCTAGTTTTTCCATATAAACGTACAAATTATTATTACAGAATAAGTATCCATGAATCTTTGGAAAATGTTCGGGATCTTTCTTTGAAAGAATTGCTTGAATAATCAATTCAGTTGTTTCAGAATCTTCGCATAAGTACCCTGTACTTGTTTTTACACACGAATTATAAACTTTTTCAATTTCCTTTAAAACGTTTCCACCAGTATTGTAAACTTTTCCGTAAGAACCCTTACCTAATAATGTCCCCTTACGAATGGAATCACATTCTGCTTTACTAGAAACCTGCAAGGTCAATTCGCCATGGTTGTTATAAACTTCTATTAAATTATTCATTTAATACAATACAATAAAATTTATTTGGATTATTTTATTTTTTCTCTCTTAATTACCTGAAGTTCATTTGTTTCATTTGTTGAGTAGTAAACTGTTTTTATACCGTACTTTATAATAAGAGAATAGCAATTTTCACATGGACAACTCATTTTAAGTTCATTAAGATAATTTAATCGAATAATATAGATAGTTGCTCCTTTTAAACTACGTCTTCCATTTGTATTTATACACTTTGAAATACAGTCCGCTTCACTATGCACGGTTATTTTACCAGATTCGAAAGAGTAACAAGTGTAAATGTACTTATTATACCCTTTTGATAACACTTTTTTATTTTTTACAATCACAGATCCATGTTTAATGTTGCATGGACTCTTCTTTGCTTGCTCAATTGCAAGATCAACAAACTTACGATGCATACCCTGCAGAGCAGCTTAGCAGCTTAAAACTTTTGAGCAGGATCTTTTTTTTCAATTTTTCTCTTCTTCTCAGTAGAAGGTTCAAAAATGACGCCTTGACATACTGCACATAATCCAGAAATAGAATATTCTCTACGTTGAATTGGAGACATACCATTCAGTACTCCTTTATTAGGACATCCTACACAGTCTCCTCTTGCCATTTTTTCAGATCGATTTGGCGGAGCCAAATATAAAGATTCCAAAAAAGAGTCCATAGCTGGTGAGCGATTCATTAATTATTTAATTTCCAGTGTAAACTGGAAAGAAATGAATTGTCGATCCATTTCCATTTAAAGAGTAAATACAGTCGCAGCAATAAATATTTCCAAAAAAGGTGATACTCCAACGATCATTTAAGTTCTTTTTACAACGTGTACAGTTCATCTGTTGAAAGAACTACTTAATTATTTTTTCAATTTTTACACAGTTTCTTTACATACGAATTAGCAATAGCTTTTGCCTGAATCGGATTCTTAACAATAGGACCACCTTTGCCAGAATGTAACTTTCCATACTTGTATTCGTGCATAATCTGTTGGTAAATTTGACCACTACAATTCTTAGATTTATTAGTTTGTTTAAGTTCTCGTAAAAGACCTTTAATATGTTCTGCTTTACTACCTTTCCATGTTTTTGAATTTCTTAAAAAATTATTAATAATAATCACTTTTTGGCGTTTAGTAGTTCTTTTTTTAAACATTTCTGCTACTGATTCTATTGCTTTAGGAGAGATACTCTTCCAACTATGCAAAATTTCGATTGCAATCGTTTCCATTAATCTTATAAAACATTTTTATTTTGTTCTATTAATTAATTCAAAACGAGCTTCGCTGCACGTGCTTTATTAATAAAAATATCTCGTTCCTTTTGGTCAATATGTTCCCAATCAACTACAGTTTTGCCCGTTTCAAACACAAATAATACCCGAGCATTTGCCCGATCAACCAATTCAGAATCAATAATCTTTGACTTAGTTTTTACCGGATTGGATTCATTCATTTTTTGAGCTAATTTGTTGTACCGTTCTTTGTCTGCTTCCTTCCAGAGTTCACGCACGGGTTTCGGTTTCGGTTTATCCTTCCACTCTTGACAAAAAAGAGACCATCCAGAAATAGACCGCTTAACTTTAGATTCAGTTAAAGACATTTGAAATTTTTCATTTCAAATTTTTTTTCAATTCTTTGTGGTATTTATTCTTCGATGCCAGTAAAAAAATTCTTGATATGTATGAGGATCTACTATAGGCATTAGATATGAAGCTCCAGTTTCCAAAAGGAAATTACCACTTCTAGTTTATCATTATTAAATGCATATTGTAATGCACGGTCATTATCTGCATGAATATCCGCTCCAGATTCCAAAAGGAATTTTACTACTTCTAGATGACCACTATACGATGCATATTGTAATGCACGGTCATTATCTGCATGAATATTCGCTCCACATTCTAAAAGGAGCCTTACTACTTCTAGATGACCATTATTTGCAGCCCATCGTAATGGGTAGTCATTCTTCGTATGAATATCCGCTCCAGATTCTAAAAAGAATTTCACAATTTCAAGATGACCGTTTATTGATGCATTTCGTAACGCTATATCATTATGAATATCTATTCCATGTTGCAAAAGGAATTTTACAACTTCTGAGTGTCCTCTAGATGTTGCGAACTCTAATGCAATATCATCCCTGACATGGATATCTATTCCAGAATCTAAAAAAAGTTTAACCATATGGACCAAACCATAATACGCTGATTCAATAAAGTTTTGGTGATTAATATTTAATCCAAACATAAAATTATTAATAAAAATTTTTGGAACGTATTCTCTAAAAATAAGTAAAAGGTCGTAAGGTTCCATTTGAAATGATTTCATTTCAAATTTTTTTCAATTAATTCCGAATATGGGACGTGAATCTACAAAAGTTATTCCGGGATTTTGACTCCAACTATTCCAAGAATCAAATTGAGGAGTACCATTCCATGAGAAATTCGGTAATTCAAAATTAATATAAACTGGAGGACAAGGTTTAAGACTTTTTAATAACGTTTTATTCATACTTACCCACTTATACGTATTCATAGACGGAATTATAACCACTACAGGGAAATCTAACTCTGTCCAGAAATTTTCTAATTCATTCGTTTTAGCTATCCATGTTTCACTCGGAGTAACTTCATTAAATGAAATTGACCCAAAAGATTCCTTTTCTGTTATTTCAATTTTCTTATTCTTAGGATGAAAAAAGTAGCACTTCTTTGAAGGATCAGTAAATGATCGACACCCTTTTACAGTGTAGTGTCCCCGACAAATAATAGGATGGATACCTTCAGAGCACTTTGTTACTATGTCTGGGGGAAGCTCTCCAGATTCTGGACACTTTCCTGTAGCCTCCCATTTTGGACAAATTTTTGAATGAGGTCGTTCACAAGAGTCTCCTTTTGAACATGTTCCTCCACGTTCCCAAAAAGAACATGGAGCAAGATCATTTTTACCATGTGCAAATAAACATTCCGCCCTTGTACGGTCACAATGACCCTTTAACCAATGTACACAAATTTGAGTTTTAGCTTGATTCATTCCTTAATGTAAGAAATGAATTATTTTTTTTCAATTTTTATTCGTTCAAACAATTTTGATCTAAGCTCTTCAATTGTACCGTTATTATCTATAACACATTCAAAAGGGTAATTATCCAATTCTATTTCTGAAGGGTGTAAGGGGTCCCTACCATCTGCTTCAATAAAGGAGTCCCGATTGATTCTAATAACAGTTCCTCCATTGAGCTTAATTGCATTAACTTCAGAAAGGTACCGAACATCAGCGATAATAGTCGGAATACCACACTTTTTCATCGTTATTCTAATCCAGATGTCAGGATCAACTACTCTTAAAGCTTCACCAATAATTTGTTGATATCTGCCTATTGTGTAAGGTAATTTAGAAGGAATACTTGCTTTTCCGCTTCGAGTGTACTGCTCTGATAATGTTGTTTCTGTTATAATACTCGTTACAACTTTAAGTGGGTCCGCAAAGTGGATAATTTGGAATTCTGGAAATTCTTCTTGAATTAATTTAGCTGCTAAATCTTTTCCAGCTCCTTTCTTTCCAGAAATTCCGATCAATTTCATTTATTTTTATAAATGAAATATATTTAAAAGCTGCTCCGCAGGAGACTTTAAAAGCTGCTCCGCAGGAGACTTTAAAAGCTGCTCCGCAGGAGACTTTAAAAGCTGCTCCGCAGGAGACTTTAAGTTGATTTCTTCTTATAAACACGTTTCTTAGGAGCCTCTTGTGGAACTTCCGCCGGTAAAGTTTCTTGTACCGTTGGAACCTCTGCTGGTAAAGTTGGCTCCGAATCTGAGTCTGAGCTCTTAGAAAGACCATTCTCGCTTAACCACTTTGCATGGTCAGGACCTGCAAGGTAAGATTCACGCTCTGCTTTCGCAGAAGCTTTTTCGGAGTCACTTGGATTATACGATTTTTGTTGCTCTGGAGTTAAAGCTTTCCAAGCTGCTGAAGCTTCTGCCATTGTTTTATGATCAGGATTCTTAGTGTTCCACTCAGCACGGAAACGCATCCATCCACTTAGAGGCATCTTGGGAATATTAGGATCCTTAGGATCTTTGGCTAACGGAATACGAGATTTCTTGCTTAATGTTTCTAGATCTAATGCTGCCATAAATTGTGTCTTAAAAGTGTCCGTGACCTCGACTCCATCATTATGCAATTTCGCAAATGCGTTCTCAACGACTGCTCGAATAACTACTGCTGCTGCTTTATGAAGTGGTGTAAACATTGTTATTCTTTTGTCCTAAAAATTTTTTTCAACTTAATATGAAACCTATTTTTGGTATCGATTATACTTGATGTTAATGTACTCTTATTCCAAAGGATCCATCTTGACCAAAAACCAGCACTATTGACTCCGGAAGAACTCCAATTTTCATTTTTTTGATGTCGAATGATATACCTTCTTTTCCTTTCTGGATCTTTGTGCATTGTAAAATCTTGGTACCCTTTTGCACCAAAATGGACTTTCTTTCCACTTGGAGTCGTAACAGTAAATTTTTTATCACTTTTTGTTGACCTTGATAAGACGTAATATAAACGTACATTTAATTAAAAGCAACGATTTTAATAAGTTTCCAATTAATTTATCTATTTTAGGATTTAATAAAATTCCACCGTAAGGTGGAATTTTAGTTTTATTTATTTAATTTAAGAATATTGATTAATCTTTTCAAAATTATCTTGATAGTACTCCAATGCAACACGAGTTGACTCATACTCCTCTGTTCCTGCTTTATCAGCATTTGTGTACAACCAAGCAAAAGACTCTGGTCGTGGATACATAACACAAACGATACGATCAACACTATTCTTTGGAACAGCAATGTTCTCTACCAAAATACCTCCATTTCCAGTAATCTTCGTCACTGTAAACTTATTTGCTCGAACCATTACGCGCGCGTTTTGGTTTTTTAAAACGGGAAATTTTTTTTCAACTTTTGTGTTCTGGAAACTTAAACCGTTTAATTGTAATTAAACCACCCATGTTGTATCCCGAATACTATTCCATTCAATTTTCCAATTTAACGGTTGTTCATACCAAAACTTATTACAAATTTCTCGAACACCCGCCTGTCAAAATAACCAATGCAACAATTAAAGCAAATACGGCTGAATATTGTCTTTCTGTTATTTAATTTTTTCTGACAATTAATTTTTTCAATTTTCAAAACGGCGAAAAGTGATATTAATACGTTTTCCTGTTCTTTTTCCTAGTTCACCTGAAATTTTAGGAACTTCGTGTGTATAAACATTCTGTGTGGCTCCTCCCATTACTAAAATACTTCGATCTGGCATAGGAATGTCGATCACAATTTCTTTCGTAAGTTTACTACGAATCCTAAATTTACGCTGTGCACCAAGAGAAACACTTACAATTGAATGCAACTTTGCCAATCCTTTTTCGGAATCAGAATGTGCTGAAATATAAGAATTTCCGTCTGGGTACCAATTAATAAGAATTCCATTAAACGGTTTTTCTAAAGAAGCGTATCCCAACGAATTGATGTAATTTAATAATGGCATTAACCAAATAGGAATTGGATCCGCTACTGCATTTATTCCACTAAAAGCGTAAGAGTGTCCGTAAGTCTTAAAAAAACGTGTAATAGTAACCTGTTTTCCGTAAATATTTAATTTTCCGCGTTCTTTGGGACATTCTCCCCAAATAGTTTCAAAATCTAATTCTATAGAATCTGGTAAAGTACCTTTGTCTATCCAAGAAAATTCATTTAAATTAATACGCGAAAACGCTGCCATTTTGTAGTTTTAAATGAAGTTTTTTTTTTCAACTTTAAAGCTGCTCCGCAGGAGACTTTAAAAGCTGCTTCGCAGGAGACTTTAAAAGCTGCTCCGCAGGAGACTTTAAAAAAATTATTTCCAGCGTAAGCTGGTGGGTTTTTTTTAGCATTTGAGTATAAGATAGTATCGCTGTATACGTTCATTACAACGTAAGCAGAAATTTGTATCGGTTTTGAAGTTTGTACCAAGACAATCTTGGCAATATCCAATGTGCTTACAAGGGAACACCATTGTATTGGAAACCGAATTACACTTACAATAGTAATTCTTTGGAACTGTTTCTAGGAATAGATCAAAATGTTCTTTTAAAGCTGCTCCGCAGGAGACTTTAAAAGCTGCTCGGCAGGAGTTTAAAGAATCACCGGGATCAACCATTGGGTAATCAATTTCTGCATTTTTTTCGGACTCTGGGAGTGTCTCCGGAGCGAGGTAAAGTTTTTTCGGAAGCATAAATCGGGACTTCAGATCAATTCCTGGATTAGCAGCAATGATCTCTGAAACGTACTTATTATACTTTTGAAGCATTGCACTAGCTAACTCCTTACCACGATGTGTCTTCCACAAGCGAGGATCAATCCAATTTCGTTTAAAATTATCTGGGGAACCTGAAAGGTAGTACTCTACTGAAGGGTAAGCTAGCATTTCACTTTGTTCAATACTAAAAGTCATACCCTTCATATAAAATGGCTCAAGACTAGTTTGGAGCTTAACGTAACAATCGAGCGAAAGTATTGCATTAATCACTTCTGGAATTTTATTACGATACTGCATAGGAATTGTAACAAAGTCTCCAGCATAATTAAACGTGAAATTAACTATTGAAGGGATTCCAACAATTTCTGATACTTTTTGGGAGTACTCCGAGTACTCTTCTTTCTCAAATTCACGAAAGGCGTGTCCCCAATTTTGTGCTGGATCAGGATGACGTATACCAACCAATCCAATTATAAATCCATCTGTGGTTGCTGTATTGAAACCGTGTAACGTATTGCAATCAAGAATACGATAATACTCTTTCTGAATCGTGTTCATTTCTAATTAATTATTTTCCAGCGTAAGCCGGTGGTTTTATATTTTTTCTAAAGCTAAATTTTTACACGTTTTTATTCTTTTTAAATTAACGACGACGACTAACACGGCCTGGTGTTTCACGAATATTTACTCGACTCATCGAAGTAGACAAGGACTCATCCATTGTGTCGTCCTCCATCTCTGCACTTGGTACATTGTAGAACTTCATACCACTCAATGTACCAATTGGATTCTTCAATGTCTTCAATGGAAAAGCAACATTCTTGACATTCATCGGAGTCCATGTCTTTCCACGGTACGAAAATCCAAGTTGGTACAATCGATCACAAATTTGTTGTGCTGTGTAATTAGGTGCCCAACGCTTGATATTTGCTTGCAGAATGATTTCTTCTTGGTTGTCCACTTCGACACGCAACCCTTGTGGATTACGAACAATGACCTTTCCGTACGGTGCCTTAATACGAACAGTACCTCCTTGTGAAGTAATACGTTTATACGCAGCAAATACTGCACGTCCAAGAGCTTCACTTTGGTCCATCGCTGATTGTGCCAATGTATGGAAATCGTACGAATAGCTGTTAACATTCTCAGATACAGAATACACAAAATTACCATTCCGATGAAGCTCATTCAAATGAAGATCCATGATACGAGACCAACGAGAAACACTGAAAACAAGAATAACCGAACCACTATTCTTAGCCTTACTAACTTCGGTCAGTAGTGCTTGACGTTGTGGTTGATCACCATTATACGCTGATCCAGTTTCTGTGTAAGTACCTGCTACCACCAATCCTCGAGAACGAGCAAAACCTAACAAAGCGTCATTCTGTGTATTTAGACCATGATTACCGTACTCAGGATTGTTCTGGCCCTTGGATGATACACGAAGGTACATGAACGCCTTGGTACCTTGTATCATAGCTGTAGGAGATACTTCAGGTACCGCAGCCAACGCTTGTTCAACAGCAACCGGTCGATTATTGCTAACACAACTACCACAACGCCAGGCACCTGCAGGAACGGAATTCAAACCGATACAATGGGTGTGAAATGCACGATCGCAAATGTGGGAACCATTGGAGTCTTGAATCAAACCATCACAGAGTAACATCGTCGCTTCATTGTTACCAGAGTTGCACACTACGCAGATGTAATTGTTGCTCATTCTATACTTTTTTAAAAAGTGAAATTTTTTTTTCAACTTTTTAGAAATTAAATTGTTTATGTTTATTAATGCAAGCGCGTATTAATAAATTTAGGAATATCAAACCGTTAGTAAAATTTGAAAATAAAATATTACTAATCGGTGTTGGTATCGTTGGAAGATCGATACTACCTCTGGTATTTAAACTGATTGATATACACCCTTCTCAATTTACTATTATTGACATGGAAGATCATCGTAAGAGTATAAGGCATTATCTTAAAATGGGTGTAAAATTCATTCATAAAAAGATTACAGAACAAAATTACAAAACTGTTTTAGGATCTCTTTTGTCAGAAGGAGATATCCTTTTAGATTTAGCTTATGACATTGACACATTATGTTTATTAGAGTACTGTCACTCTAATGGTATTCGCTTTCTAAATACAAGTGTTGAAGAATGGGATCCATTTGATTCAACGCACAAAACTCCAAAACAACTTACGCTTTATCATCGCAATGAAAAAATTAAAAAAGCGGTAAATAAATGGGAAGACCACGGAGTATCTGGATCAACTGCAATTTTGGACTGCGGTGCAAATCCGGGAAACGTCTCTTGTTTAGTGAAACAAGGAATGGTTGATATTTCTAGAAAGATACTACGTAATCCAAAAGTTTCAATAGAACGTAAAAAAAGAATTCGAAGATACATTCATAACAATTACTTTAATTTATTAGCCAGAGAGATAGGACTGAAAGTTGTACATATTAGTGAAAGAGATACCCAGATTATCAATGATCCTAAAAAAGAGGGAGAATTTTGCAATACATGGTCTCCTGCTGGTTTTATTGAAGAAAGCTATGCAACGTCTGAGGTTGGATTTGGAGTGCACGAGAAGAAACTTCCAGAAAATGGTAAAAAACACGATTCCGGTTCGAAAAATCAAATATTCTTAACCGAACATGCAATGAATAAACAGATGCGTAGTTATATTCATTCGGGGCCTATTATTGGTATGCTTATAAGGCACGGTGAAGCTTATAGTATTTCAGATCGTTTAACAGTTCATAAAGAAGATATTCCGAATCCAAGAAGCTACATACACGACCCCTTAAGACATCAAATCCCAATGTCCAAAAAACTACATTCCATTACTTCACATTACGTCTATCTACCTTGCGATGCAGGTTTAGCATCAATTCATGAGTATCGTATGAATGGATACAAAATGCAGCCAAAAGTTCGAAGACTCTTTAATGAAATTATTGATGGTCGGGACGAACTAGGAGGCTTATTGTGTTGGGATGGTGGTCTTTGGTGGACAGGTAGTAAACTTGATATCCATGAAACTAGAAAAATGATTGATCATACCAAAAACGATATAAACGCTACTAGTTTACAAGTTGGCGGATCGTTTATAGCTGCACTTATTTATGCTATTCGTCATCCGAGTATCGGTGTATGTTTCACCGATGATCTCGATTATGCAGAGTATCTCTCCATTTCAAATATGTTCTGGGGACCAATGTACTCTGAAGAAATCAAATTACCAAAAGAAGAGTTTGACAAGATTAAAGATTTCCAGTTTTCGCAATTTGAAGCGAAAGAGAAAATTAATTTAGAACAAAAATAAATTTCATGTATATGAAATTTAAAAGCTGCTCCGCAGGAGACTTTAAAAGCTGCTCCGCAGGAGACTTTAAAAGCTGCTCCGCAGGAAACTTTAAAAGCTTGCTCCGCAAGGAGACTTTAACTAGGCGGAGAAACCATTAAACACAATAGTGCGGTTCCAGTTGTTGAGCCAGAAGGTGACCCCGGATCAGTTCCTCCAGCAAAAGTAAATGGAGGTGTAGTAAATCCAAGTGCTGCAGAAATGTCATTAACACCTGCAGTGATTGTATTTCCGTTATTACTAGGGCCATTTACTTCTGATATCATAAAGATTACACCTTGAAACAAAGAAATAGAGATGTCGTACGTACTAAAAGGTTCTCCAGAACCTGTTGAATTATTGACAGCAGCAATAAGTGCACTAATATTTGTATATGTACCTGGAGCCACAGTGAAAGTTTCAGGCGTACCTAATCCGCCCGATCCCGTAAAAACAAAAGAGTCATTTACACCTGCTGTTACTGTTAGCGGAAGTGTTACTGGTCCTTTTGCACCTGTTAATGCAGGAAGACCACTTACAGAACCTGTCGAATTAACACTTACACACCAAGGATCGCTACTTGTAAAAATACCAGGTACAAGATTTGTTTGAACATATGAAGAAAGTATAGATAGAGTATTTACAAAATTTCCGTAGGTGTACCCAATAGGAAAGTTTTGATTTGTAGTTGTCATGTCTTGATACGGAAGTGTATTCCCACCTAATGCAGCTGACATCAAACTAAGTACTCCAAGGTTTCCTGAAGAAATGAGACCCATATCTCCCAACGGCGTAGTCCCGTTCCACGGTGTAAGCACTTGAATCCAGCCGTCCAAAAGTAATTCACCTGCAGTAGGAGTGTATAAAGGAGCACCTGTTGAAATACCAGGAGTATCGTAACCGAATGGAATAACTTTTAAAAGTCCACTTCCAGTATTCCCTCCTGAAGGGATCCACGAACTTCCATTAGAAACAGCTATCTCTTGTAAGTCATTATTATACGCTATTGATCCAGACGGAGAATGAGTATCAGAATTAAGTATAGGAAGAGTTAGTCGTTGTTTTGCAAAAAGGGTATCTACTTCTGTATCCCTTATTTGTCTATTCATTGTAATAGACAAATATTTTACTTTAGTGTCAGTTTTGAAGGAACCTTCCAATTTAAAACCTTTCCGGTTTGGATATCAATTTTTAGATGAATGTAGTCGTTATCAAAAGTGTCTGTCGCTACGTTTAGAATGGCTGGAGGGTAACCATCGCTAGACTCGACAATAGAGTCATTTTTATTTCGAAGAAAGTATGCACCGTTGTCTCTGACCTTTGCATGAATTTCAAATACAGTCGGTATTTCTCCAACTTTCTCCAAGAGTCCATTAAACTGCTCTGTAAGAAGATTGCTCTTAACAAAATGGTGCATTTTGCGATACTTCTTTAACGTTTTTGAACCAAATCCAACAATCTTGCAAAATCCTGAACTAAGGTTCGATGCTTCGAGAGAGATCCATGCTAAAGAATCAAGTTCAGGATTCTCTGCACTACCTTTAATTTCAGAATATTTCAGAGGATAATTGATATCGTTAAAAAGTTCATAAAGGAACAGCACGTACTTTGAACTTTGGATCCAGAGGACACCGTGATAATTGAAATCTGCTATAGAAGTGATCAATCCAAGTGTTTCTTCAGATACTTCACGTATAGCAGTTTCTAAAGGGTGGGTCTCACCTGGGTCTCTCTTTCCACCAATGAAATTAATACCTGGCTCTCCTTTTCGTATTTCACATCCAACAAGAATATGAATATCGGTATCGACCTTTTTGAAGAAAGCAATACCTGCTGCTTTGTACGCTATCTTCTCGGTAGCGTTAAGTTCTTGTGCGAAATAATCTGGAACTGTTTCGGACATTCTTTAATAGAGTAATTTGATCCGTAAGGATCCTTTAAATTTTTCTCAAACATATTATCCACCACCCCATCGCGAAGTTACCAACTGAAACAACCAACCCGGTGTATTCCTTTTCTGACATTCTTGTTACTTTCTAAGTTTATTTTTTTCAATTTTAGAATCAAGAAATGCAACCGGAAAAAGGAACAGATCACTAAGTTCTCGGTACCCGTTGTAAATTTTTGTATCATTCATCCTTTTTGGATTAAAAGCTGCTTCGGAGGAGCCTTTATTGGCAAAATTCGTAAGTTTCTCTTCAACGACTGCTGCTAACCTTAGTTGCCGAGCATGAAAAAGCTCTGGTTCGCGTAACGAATTTTCATGTTTATCAAGTAAATAGATCACAGAAAACACATATTGAGGGTTCTTGTTCGAGTGCTGGTGGTGGTGTCTTCACTTTAAGAACATTTGGTTTATTTTGATCCTCCACAATTCTTTGCACAATGGTATCCCAAGTTTGAGGTGTATATTGTTTAATTTTCTCTGGAAGCAAATTATTGTTCTTAAGAAAGTCCATAATTTGTTCTAACTTTTCAGAATGAGATGGTGTAAATGAATTCATAAAATCTTTGAAATATTCTAAAGAATAAAGATCCGTTGATTGATCATTAAGTTCGTAACAAAATCTGTACCAATTGACACTCATTTTTATGTGTTTAAACCCCAGCGTAAGCTGGATTTATATTCTTTGTAAAATTGTTTCCCAAGTTTGTAACTTTTTATAGACTTGGCCGGCGCATGAAAAGGCGGCGCAATTTGCGCGCGTGCAAACATGGCGGCGGTGCTGAGCTCGCCAGCGACGGCGGCGCACGCTGTATTGGACCCGGAGCTGCGTCGGCGCGCACTGGAGATGACGTCGCTGCGCCGGCGCTGTCGACGCTGCGAGGCGCTGTACGTCGACGGCGCAAACACTGGCACGTGGCACTGTCGGCAGCACCCGGCCACGGCCGAGTACGATCCGCAACGGCGTGCGTGGTCGTGCTGCAACCGACGGTGGGTGGGCGAGCCGCTCGATCGGTCGGGCGCGTCGCAAGTGAACGGCTGCGAGCGCGCCGACCACTGCGCCGAGTCGGCGCGCACGCGTGCATCAGGAGGCACGGAAAGTAAAACGCGCTTTATTCTACACAGTTATTGCGGTGCTTCGGCCGCTGGCAGCGCTCGTCGCAGTACCAAGCGCGCGTGCAGCGTGCGCAGCGACGTAGTGCCACGCGGTGCTCGGCTCCGCAGAACGTGCACCGGCATTGTGTCGGCGTCCGCAGCGCGCGCGCAGTCGCCGACGGCGGCGGTGCATCGTCCGTTTGCGTGTATCCCACCGAATTTGGGGCGGCGCGGCCATGTGCAAAAAAATAATGCGCGTTTATTCTCTGCGTTTGCGCCGGGGCAATTCGCCGCCGCTGCCAGTAGCATCGACACGAAAAATGTGCGCGTAGCCGCAAAACGACGTGCCGTTTTGCGAAGAAAATTCGACGCCGGGAGAACCCGTGCCGTCCGCTGGTGCTCCAAGCTGCTTCAGGCCGTAGAGCACTTGCGCAACATCCAGCCATTCGCCGCTTTGGTACTCAACGTCTAGCAACAGGCGCTCCACTGCAAGCACCGCATCGTCGTAGCGTGCATGCGCACGCGGCGCGTGCACCAGCACGGCGCCGTCGTCGTACGTGACGCACGCTATGAAGAGCGCCGCGGCGGAGCCTGAGCTGGTGCCACTGCCGATTGACATACCGCCCGCGGCGCTGCTGCGTACATATCGTTGTTCGATTTCTGTTGAAATTAGATCGTTATCTGATAGAAAATCCATCACCTTTTTTAACTTCTCCGTGTCAGACTCAGATGTAAATGACCGAATAAGTTTTTTGAAATCTTTGCGCTTATCAGCATCGTCATCAAAGGAGTAAAGATCGGTTGACTTCTGATTAAGTTGGTAACCAAAGTTGTACCAGTCGATGTTGCTCATTTTTACGTATTTATTTTCCAGCGTAAGCCGGTTTGTTTTTTAATTTTTATTTGGTTTTTTCTGGAACTGGAGGAAGACTCTTTTGAACAACCGAAGGTGTTTTGGATGATGCTGCTGCCATCAATTGGGCCAAAAGACCGTTTGATTGAACTACTGGCTCGTCTGTAACAACTGTTTCTTTTCCATCGATGATGTCTTGTATAGCTTTCTCAATTTTTGGCCCTGAAGTGTCACGATAAACACTTGCAGGAACCTTCTTACAAAGAGACTCAAATAAACCATTCAACGATTTTGCTATTTCAGGTGAAATAATCTCTAAAAGGTCTACAGGAGAAGTACGTTGAAAGTTAGAATAATGTAACACACTCAATTTTAACAAATTTCCAACTGGGTAGATAAGACCAAATTTCTCTTTGTTATTACTAATGTAACTTACAACGATACCACGCTTATTTGCAGACAAGTACTTATGAAAAATCGTATAAATGATCTTAAGTTCTTGTGGATAATCTTTCTGTCCTTTTGATTTCTGCAATAATACGAAATAGTGATCTCCATCAAATTGGTCAAATGAAAGCGAAGCTATTTCAGTTACACAGTACGTAAACATTGTGTCACTCTTCGGAAAGAGACGACGCTTGATTTCTTTCGAGTCAACAACGATATAACGTTCTTCTGCTGTACCTTTATCCACTAAGTAGAGCTGTTGCAAATTAGCAAAAGGAACAACTTCTTGAATATCGTCCTTTGTTGTAACAGTGCCACCTGAAAGAGATGTCGGAGCAACGTTAATATTCTTGACTGGCTTTCCATTGTAACCACGATTAAAATGGAAAGGTTCGGGATCAGTTGCCTTGCTTAAAAAGATAGGCAACTGAACACCTGCGAAATTCAATCCGAATTTAGATTGCGCCATCCTAAAAGGAGAACTGGTCTTTTAATTGCGCGCTTTTTTTTCAACTTTTAAGTTACGCTTAACTGTACGCATATTTTTTGAATTCGGTTTCGATTGCAAAACAATTTAAAATAGACCCGTGTAAACGGGTCTATCTTTTTCTTTAAATTTTTAAATTAATCTTCGTACTCATTTTTATAATTTTGATTCATAGTTCTCTTAAGTATGTAAACATCATCAGTGGGGTTAATACTATTTAAACATTCTTGTGCTTGTTCTAAATTGTCAAAGATACCATAAATTACACCCCCACACGGTATGCTTAATCCGCAATCGGTTACTACGTAAAGATCCATTTCGTTACGTTGTTTTTTGGTCCTGTAAAGTATTATTTTGATCAGCATCACAGTCTATCTTAACAGCTACACCCAGTTCCACATGCACATTCAGCTTCGCATTCGCAGCAGAATTCACAATCGTAAGCAATTGCTAAAGAGTACGGAACAATTGTAAAAAGACCAGCTGTCTCTGGATTTTGTTCGGGATCAACAATTTTAATTTTTAAAGTGTCAGGATCCCATGCTGTTACACGTCCTTTGATGTCATGATTGTTACAGAAAAGGTCACTCTTGAATAAAGGACAATTTTCAGGACACTCACTTATATGAATAATTGGAAAATGTTCTTTTGATAAACACTTATATAAGGCGTGCGTTTGGTAAGAATTCATTTCATTAATTGTTTATTTTCCTACGTAAGTAGGTGTTTAATTCTTTCCACAATAAACTTTATGAATAGGCCACGCTGAATATTGACAATCGATACTACAATAAAAAGGACCAAATTCAGGAGTATTACAACGATAACAATAGTAATTTCCAATTTTACTCTGGCAGTGCCAACAAACTTCGTAGTTCTTAATAGAATTATAAATTTCATTTGCAATAGGAGCAATCATTAAGTCCAAGGAGTATCGATCATAGATAATATACACTCGAAGATTATACTGATTTGGTGATGTCCACCATTCAAAAAGATGATCATAAATTTGCTCTTCAGTTGGTAATTGTTGAACTTGTTCACAGAAAAAATTGACGTAATTTGTACCTTCACTCTTCAATAAAGAAACAATTTCATTGTCAACATTAATATCAAAATCAAAATTATTCATTTTATGTTCTATAAATTCTTTCGTAAAAGTTTCACAAAGCGACATTAATCTTAAAATAAAAGAAAATTTTTTCAACTTTTAGATGCTCCGCATTATAAATTAGGGCTAGCCTCAAGTAAAGAGTAGTCAGTTTGAATACCGTTATTGATCCAAGTAATAAGTAAACCATCATCTACTAAGTCACAGGTAAATCCTCGAAGAGAAAGGTATTTCTTTATTGGAAAGTAAAGCATAATTCTTACATTTTCTTTTTCTGGATCGAAGAGCAATTCTGTTCTATCTTCAGCAATTGCTTCATTAATTCTGGCATTAACTTTTTGCAACGCTACTTCTGTTTCCGAAGACATTTTTTAATAAGTTAATTTCACTCGTAAGAGTGCTAATTTGTATCAATAACGATGTTTCCAAATATTAGTACGCCTTCAACAGAACGACAAATAGTTGGCTTTTTAAATGAAACCTTCGTAGAATCTGCTTCCGGATTAAACTCCACAGGAACCAACCCTATTAATCCAGAATCCACAGAGTAACTATTGTTATAGTTATCTTTAAACTCACCATCTCCGAATGCAGTAGAAAAAGCCAACACCTGAAAGGTTCTAACTATTCCAACTGGTTTTCGAAAACAATCTGAACTTTCTAATAAGTTGTCCCAATCAGAATCTTGAATAATATAACAGGGGTCTCCTAAATAGTAATCTCCCTTTGGAACTACGACTTTCATCATTAATGTGTTTATTTTCACTGTAAAGTGAAAATTAAATGTAGTATTTATAAATCGTAAGAACAAAATCGTCAAAATCAATTTCTGCTATTTCTTTATGTTCGATATAATCAACTGTTTCAAATGTTGCTGATTGAACTTTATTCCAAATTTCTTCTAAAGAAGGGTCACAGTCTCTAAGATACTTATGGGCAACAGTAATACATTCTTTCAAATCTGGATAAAGATTGCTAAGGACTACTTCATTATTGACAAATGTGCACTCAAATGTGCACTGAAACAGAATCATTCTAATGTTTTTATTGGACTCGTAAGAGTCCTTTTTGATTTCTTATTTTTATTTGGTTTATTGATTTATGAGAGCGAAAGAAGTCTCGCGGATATCATCTGGTTGCATACGCTTAACACCCTTAATCCCACGTGGGCAATCTAACTTATGGGACTCCAACCAATCCAACTTCTTACAAGATTGACTGCAATACATGGGACTATTAGAACACCCACAAGAGATCAATGCCATCTTGTCGACACAGTACAAACAACGTGTACTAAGTACCCACGGATTCTTCGAAATGTAAAGAGCATTTTGTTCATTTACAAAACGAGTGATTGCGCCAATATCAGCTTGTGTTGTCATTCTCCTTCAGGAAAAGTTGATCTCTTAAAGCGGCAAAATTTTTTCAACTTTTGTTTTTTTCAAAAGTTAATCTTTAAGTTGCATTTTTACTTTTTCTGCTTCTTCCATTTTTAAGGCTTCGATTGTATATAAAGCAGAGTTATGCTGTTCCACGAAAAAGGCAGCGACGCAGACCACTGAAAATATAGCTACCGGCATTGAATGAGAAAACATGGCCATCATAGAGGTAATTACAGCAGAATACGCGCGCAATCGACAGTATGCGGCATCGTTGGGGAACAGTGAAGCCATTTCCTACATCAACGCGTCGCGAGAAAGCGCTCGGCGTCGATCGCTGCGATACATCCCGAGCCAGCCGATGTGATCGCTTGCCGGTACACGTGATCTTGTACGTCGCCTGCGGCGAAAACGCCCTCGACACTAGTGGCCGAACCGGGTCCGACGCGCACGTAACCTTCGGCGTCGAGATCCAACTGGCCTATAACCAACGAGTTGTTCGGCACGTGACCGATCGCGACAAACACGCCGGCCACGCTAAGCACCTCCGTCGCACCGGAACGATTCTTCAGCAGTAGCCCGGTGACCCGGGACTCGCCCAGCACCTCGACGACTTCCGAGTTCCAAACGAAACGGATCTTCTCGTTCGCGCGCGCCCGCTCCTGCATGATACGCGACGCCCGCAGAGTTTCACGTCGGTGCACGATGGTGACGCTAGTTGCGAAACGTGTCAAAAAGAGTGCCTCCTCAAGCGCCGAGTCGCCACCGCCAATCACGGCGATATCTTTTCCGCGGAAGAAGAAGCCGTCGCAGGTCGCACACGTCGACACTCCTTTGCTGCGAAGGCGTTCCTCGCCGGGCACGCCGAGCATCAGCGATCGGGCGCCGGTCGCTAGGATAATCGCGTCCGCCAACAACGGCTCGTCGCCACCCACCCAAGCACGGAACGGTCGCTGGCTGAGGTCGAGGCGCTGAACCTTGTCCGCGCGCAAGTCCGCTCCAAAGTGCAGGGCTTGGGCGCGGATGTTTGCGACCAGGTCCGGCCCAAGTATACCGTCAGGAAAGCCAGGAAAATTTTCAACTTCGGCCGTGGTCATGAGTTGACCGCCAGGCTGATCAGTGGTCGACGGCTCTCCTTCGAAAACAATCGGCTTCAGCTGCGCACGCGCGGCATAAATCGCCGCGGTAAGTCCCGCGGGACCTGCACCAATGATGATGATTCGCTCGGACATTTAACAACGTAAAAGCAAGTTCTTTTTTCAACTTTTGCTCCAGAAACAGAAATTGTCCCGGGTAACCGGGCCTTTGTTTTTGAATTTTTGGATTTTTATTAAAGTGGTACAACATTCACAAAAATAACTGTTAACATTAATGCTAAAGCAGTTAATTGGTGTATTAAACAATACTGATTAATAAGTCGCTTTTCAGCGTGATTAAGTCCGCTTTCGATATCTATAACACGCATTCTTACGTTGTTTATTACCAACGTAAGTTGGCGGGTTTTTCTATTTTTATTTAGTTTTGCAGCTAAGAATTTGACAAAAACTGATAGGTTCGGTGGACACAATTACATCGGAATCATCGACTAATTGTTTAAGAATGTAATTAACGTGATCCCAACTTTTAATTCGCAATTTAGTGCATTCTTGTTCAAATATACCTGATCCCTCAGGGTCCGTAGGATCAAACTCAAAGGTTGATCCAAGGTCATCATCTTGTACAACGTACAAGATAAATGAAGAATCAATAATCTCCAACACAGTATTGATGTCAAATGGCTTCTTGTGCTCAAGACGAATACGGTTAGCCATTTTCCTGCTCGCTTAAAAAGAGAAACTTTTTTTCAACTTTTGCGGCGATTAACAGAGCGGCTTGTATTTCTGCGGGGGAACGATAACCTGGCAGCGACTGCGCTCCATATATTTTTATCCATTCGGCTCTCGTCTTGGGGATCGTTGCATCGGTACTACGCGGTACTACGCGACTGGCTTCGGTAATAGCTTTGTATTTAGCTAATATGCTGCCATTCTTTCCTCATGAGTAGGAAGCTTTGCTATCAATTCACTTTCGATTAGCCAAGCTGGTTTAACTTCTTCTATCGATTCCATCCTGGACTCTTGGTGAAAAAATTTTTTTCCAACTTTTGCGGGTCGTAAGAAAAAAATCTTATTTGGAGCAAGAAGGTTTAGTTCATTGTCTTCCTGACGTACAAACAATAGAAGAAGGATTAGAAATTTATAATAAAATTGGATGGACAGAAAATGAAATATTAAAATATGGCGTTATAGCAATTCAAATATCTAAATTATAAAATTATTCACTGGGATTTTTACATAGTTTTTTATTATAATGTGTTCGCATGATATAAACATTTGCATACGATTTTTTACAGGTTGGACAAATATTATTTTGTTCATAACGTGGAATTTTATCTCTACAATCTTTAAGTTGATTTTGGAGATGCTGTAATAACCTATGTTTATTTTTATATTCATTTCCACATTTTGGACAAACTAATCTATCTTCACTTACTTTTTGATCGATAGCTAACTGTAAAATTTCTTTAATAGTCATATTTGTATACTTATCAGGAGCTCTTTTTGCTACAATGTCAGACGTTTTAGTTACAAGTTTTTCAATAATTGAAGATGATTCGTTAGTTTCACCCACATAAGATGAATCTAATAATTCATCTTCATTAACTGAATCAATTATTATTGCTGTTCAACATAAATCAAATCATATGTGATCTTTTCAAACAGATTATACATTATTTGTATATCACCTTCAAAACATTCATATCCTACGACAGCTTTACCAAAAGCTTCGGTAAATGCTTCTTTTAATAATTTTTCTCCTTCATTTATATCATAGACCATTTTAAGGCTAATTATTCTAGTTTTTGAACCATAACTCTTGACTCTTTGATAAAATCCTAAACTTGAACCTATTTTATACCAATTTTTCTTACCTACATATTTACCAGGTTGAACTAAATACAAGTTTCCAATATTAAATGAAATCTTTGGCAGTTCTTCTGTGCTATCAAATTCATCAAATTCCATTTTGTAGTTTTCCATTAAAAATTGCAAAAAATAATTATCAACTTTTGAAAGCATCGAGATTACAAAAAGAAAAAAATTAGAAAATAAGTCAAAAGTATTACCTGGCTGTAATGTTAATAATGACAAACTTATTAGTAAAAACCTATATGATCTTATTGTTGATCAAGAATTAGGGTATTCAATTGCAAATGACACACATTCAGCAATTATTTCAATATCGGAAAATCTTTACACAACCATTTTCATGAAACTCAATGATCCAATAGTTGAAATTACTTCAAAAAAAGAAATTAAGTTAAGATTTATGGGTAAAAAATTACCACCCGTAAAGGGTGGATTGGTTTTTTTATTTTTTCAAATATAAAAAACTCCCGGGTAACCGGGAGTTTTTTTTATGCTTTTTTATGCTTTTTTATGCTTTTTTTATGCTTTTTTTATAGTATATAATCCTCAACCATGCCATACATAATCTTCTGAGCAAAGCTTAGCTTGGTTGCATTAATGTGAGGAGGAACCTCTATCAAAGTGAAACCATTCCCATAATTCAATATCTCAGGGTCACGATTGTACTGATACTTAATAGGGATTCCGTCGCGTATACACTGTGTGAGATAACTGTAAACATCCCACGGGGAATTAATAGAGTCACTTGGAATCTTAATACTAATGTAATCATTTCCAATTACCAAGCAAGCCTCTCCTACATAACTTCCCTTCTCAAGGGGATTATAATAACAAAGGAAGATATCGAAAATTGAAATTTCTGCTGAAATTCCAGCAGAAGTTGTTACAGGAAATCGGGTGCGAAAATACTTCTTAGCAGTATCGTCAGACATATTGCGGAGCAGCTTTTAATGCTTTTTGTTAGTTAAACATAAATAATTTTTTTCAACTTTTTTGATTTTTAAATAAATTTCCGCCTTCCGTAAGGAAGGGGTAAGGGTTTTCTATTTTTTCTAATTTATTACAGCTTCGAGAGTTTCAAGGCGAAGTTCGATGTTGTAAAATATACTCATTATTTGAATTCTTACGAAAATGGCGAATTACACAACTCCTTCCTCGCTCTTCTATGAGATCACGATAAGTTTGTGCATCGGCTAATGTAGTAAACAAGCGGGGAGATGTCCCTCCATAAAAGTCTTCCGTTAATACAAGATAGATGTCCATTTCTTAATGCTTTTTAATGCTTTTTGTTGCCACGTAAGCGGCTGGGTTTTCTATTTTTTCTAAAGCTCGGGGTTTTACACGTTTTTATTGGGTTTTTGGTTTTATAACTGCGTCTTCGCTGCAAACTCGGCCTTAACCATCTCGTAAAGGTCCTTCATCGCTTGGTCACCTGCGGTAGTACCCTCTGTGATCTTCTTCCACAAATACGGCTTTCCAGTTGCAGGATCGTTCGGGATCTTTCCAACCTTCTTCGAAGCCATATTTTGATACGTGTGATAAAGATCAGCACGACCCTTAGCATCGGTGGCGGGCTTTACCTTAGGTACACGACCAGCGAGCTGATTCCAGCGAGCTTGGCCCTCCTTACCAAGAGCCGCCCACATACCAGTCTCATACGTGATCTTCTGATTGGCCTTGAGGTCCTTGCGATACAGAGCGTATCCGGTAGTCTGCTTTGATGAATCGGTATTCGTCGAAGCTACTGCTGCCATTGTACTTACTAAGAGTATCTGTTAGTTAAACGTAAATAAATTTTTTCAACTTTTTTGTCGGCATATTACTTTATGGAAATTTTTAAATAAATTTCCGCCTTCCGTAAGGAAGGGGTAAGGGTTTTCTATTTTTTCTAAAGCTCGGGGTTTTACACGTTTTTATCGGTTTTTAGAATAGTCTAACACTGTTAGACTAATCGCAGTCTCCATCGATGCAAGTCTCCTTCTTGTACTCGCGCTCGACCTTCTTGTACAGCTTCTTCATCTCGGGGTCTCCGTTCTGAGCTCCCTCCTTGATCTTCAGCCACTTGTACGGCTTTCCGGTCGCAGGATCGTTCGGGATCTTCGCAACCTTCTTCGAAGCCATATGTTGGTACACACGATAGATCTCAACACTACCCTTAGCATCGGTGGCAGGCTTCTTCTTATCCTTGCTGATACCGTTCTTAGCTTGATATTCAGCCCACATTCCCGATTCGTATGTGATCTTCTGTTCACGGAGCATAGAGCGGTACTGGGGATACGTGAGGGTAGCGGACATCTTATCGTAAGAGTTCTTGTTTAGATAAAAGAAAATAAATTTTTTCAACTTTTTTGTCGGCATCTACTTTTATGTATCCGAAATAAATTTATGCCCTCCGTAAGGAGAGTCTTTATCGGTTTTCTATTTTTTCTAAAGCTCGGGGTTTTACACGTTTTTATTGGGTTTTTGATTTAGTTTTGCTTCGAATCATCGTCATCATCTGAACCGATCAGCTCATCGGCAGACATCACATCCTCGGATGCTGACTCTACCTGAACCTCTGCGGGAGCCGGAACAGGAGCCGTCACAGGGGCCGCAGCGGTCGCCGAACCATTGAGCTGCTTGGCGAGATCGTTGTAGTACTTCACGCACTCTGACGTCTCAAAGCCCGGGTCACCCTTCTTGATCCAAGGACGCGTCTCAGTCTTTGCCTTAGTAGCCGCTTGCCATAGGTTATACCCTGACTTACCGCGAGTACCCGCCGCTGCCTTAGCAGCCTTCGCAGTCTTGGGGGCGACTGCAACGGGAGTTACTGCGGTAATTGCCTTTACTGCGGTAGTGACAGCGGTCTCGATGATCGACTTCATCTCACCACGTTGCTTCTCCAACGCTGAGGCTACAATGCGCTCAACATCAGCGTCGGTGTACTTCAGTGCAGTCTTGGTGCTCATCGTTACTAGTCTAAGAGATCTGTTAGGGTAAACGAAAATCTTTTTTTTCAACTTTTTATCCATAGATATCTCCGAAACCCTTTTTTAGAATTCCGTTACGTATAAAGCTATGGGAAACGAATTGGCGGAGAGACCCCTAAGGGTCTCTGTTTTCGATAAAGTGGGGGGTAATCTTTCCGAAGTGTATTTTTTCAACTCTTAGATGTGGACGACATCCGGACGGCTACCCCTTTTAGGTCGACGTATAGAAATATGGGAAAGTGCGACACAAAACTCCGCGCACGTGCGATATTATGTATAAAAGGGGAGACCGATTTTGGGTGATAATTTTTTCAACTTAAATTATCCCCGCAACACGTGTGATTTTATGGTCTATTTCACTCGGTATAATACACATAACCATTTAAATTATCTTGGCAAAGAGATAAAAATGCGAGTAAGTTAATAAGCTTTACGAGAAATGCGATTGGTTGTTAAGACCTTGTTCTGAAAGTGTTACAACACCAAATCTAACGGTAGTTAAAGGCAATCCTTACAATTACTAAAAAGATATGGAATGCGTTAATTTATTAATCTTTTTTAAAGATTATTTTAATTGGCGCAACTTCTACAGGAATAATTTCCATTGGTTAAATAGAATTTAATTTACTTCTTAAATAAATAAAGTGTTTTACACTAAATGAGCCGACTGGGACGTGTGTACAATCATATCAAAGATGATGCCGAATTACTGTTCGAACGTAAGAATTTCGGACCTGAGCACTACTCTACCACAGGAGACCTTCCAAGTTCTTTCGACCTGCGAGACTCAGGAATCTTTCCAAGTATCTTAGACCAAGGGCAATTAGGTTGTTGTGCTGGAAATGAAGTGAGTAACGCTTTGCGTTTCTGTTTGCGAAAGGAGAACGGAATTGATATGCAACCTTCTAGACTGTACATTTACTACTTTGGTCGAATGTTAGATGGAAGCCCGTTGGATCAAGATACTGGAATGACTATCTCAAGTGCATTTCATGCAGTGAAACATTACGGAGCGTGTAAGGAGCCGTTGTGGCCATACGACATTTCGAAGTTTTCTCAAGCTCCTCCGAAAGTGGCTCTTTCTGCTGCACATCAACATGTAAAGAACTTTGACGCTTTAAGTGTTCCTCAAGACTTAGTAAGTATTAAGCAAGCATTATTAGCAGGGTTCCCTGTTGTTCTTGGTCTCCAAATTTATGAGTCATTTGAATCTGACGCAACAATGGCTTCTGGTGATGTTCCTATGCCGGGTTCTGATGAAAAGTGCTTGGGTGGTCATGCACTTAGTTTAATTTCTTATAATGACTCCACACAACGTTTTGTTATTGAAAACAGTTGGGGAACTGATGTTGGACAGAAAGGATTCTTCACTGTTCCTTATGAATATGTCCTTAATAAAGACCTTGCAAGTGATCTCTGGACATGCAAGTATTTTAAATAAACAAATGCTTTATAAGTAATGCCTTGCTACTTCTGCGGAAAAACAGAAGCAGATTACAATCTTAAAATCCCAATTGTGTGGTTTAATAACGGGACCTTTATTCCACAGGGAGATACCGAACAAAATGTACATTACCAATTAAAGGAGTACCTTTCAGAAGAGTTTCAAGAAAACTTTAAAGATTGGTTTGAATCTATAGAAGTATCTGAACATAAATGCCTAACGTGCAGTGTTTATTACAATCCAGTTGTAGAACAATTAATTCAAACAATTGAGAAACAGAAAAAAGAACTCTATTCACTACGTGCAAATTTTGACAAATTTCAAGAAGTCTTAATTCAGTTTTTTTATTATTAGAAAATTAACTTTATATTGATTAAAGTTAATGGATCTAAACGGTTATACGCCAGAAAATGTGGCTATATTAAAAGATTGGGCAAATCAGGCTCAAGGATGGGTTTATCTGCATAATCAAACTGCAGAAGAATTTTTAAGGTGGCACAAAACGATGTTAAGTATCATTATTCTCGCAGGTGCCAGTGCGTCCATAATTGCTTTAATAGCACCATCAACAGAAGTAAATGCTTCTAATGCAGCCAGTGGTTCCACTTTAAGAAGTCCTCAAAAAAGAAATCCGGATCATATTGATCTTTTACGTGAAATATTAAACACTACTTCTACTACTTCAGAGTGCAACCCGTTAGGAATTTCGTCAACATCAATAATTATATTAGGATACCTTTCGGCTGCAATGATGATTGGAGTTGCTTCATTTACGACATTGGTAGAAAAGTTGGATTGGAAAGGAATTGCAGTGAAACATAACGAAGCAAAGATTAATTACTTTGAAATAGCAAAAGACATTCGAGACGAATTGGCTTTGCCGTATAACGAAAGAATACCGTATTACGAATTTGAAAGTAACATCGAAGATCGATTTGGAAAGTTACAGACAGAGTCACCTGGTGTTCCTGGTAAATTTATTCGGACGTACATATTAAAAAAACAAGAATCGTTGGAAAGTAATACACTCGGTCCTGGAGGCACAGTAAGTCTTTCATTAACGAAAGAAGACATCCTAAAAATCCGATCTAAAAAGAAACCGTGGTACCACCACTTCGTTAAAGCGAAGAAGGATACTCGAAGTATTGATTCTCCAAGATTAGAAACAGGAATGCTTCCTCTTGACTTGGGATATTTTAATTCTGGAGACTACAACGAAGTACTGCTACCAGAGCATTCAGCAGTTGAAAAGGAACTAAGTAACCTTACACGTAAAATAGAAATAAGAAAGAGGTGGATTAAAATTATAAATAAAGTGATTGAAGAGAATAAGAAGAAAAAGAAAGCAGGAGACAGCTTTGTTAATGTAACAAGGTCAATTTCTCCAAGACCTGTTCTTGCATTAGAAAAGGGTAGAAGTAATTCAGTGAGCAGTTCTAGCACACATGTTTCAAATGGTTCTAAAACAACAGAACCGTTGGAACGTTCAACAGAGTCTGGAAAGAGTTTAGAAAAATCAGTTGATCAATCAGTTTCTAGTTCGCGATCAAATAAAAAACCAGTGATTACACCAATTAGCGAAGAAGTTCCAAGAGCGAAGAAATTTGATATAGCGATGTGTTACACGAAAATCCAAGAGCATAAAAGTGATCCGGATTTCATGAACCAGTTTAAGAAAGGACAATTAAGAGCGCAGCTCGAAAATGAAATTGCAGGGATGTCTCCGAAGAAAGGAAATATATTTACAAAGTTTCTTTAATCAAAATGCGTAACAAATTAATTTTTTAATTTGTTAAAAACAAATGGAACCGTTTGTGAAAGTATCAAATTACAAGAATGTTAATACAAGTTCCGTAATTAATTTGGTCACTGCCTTTTACAAACCTAAAAGTGGAACACAATTAAATTATATCAGTAATTCTGAAAAATTGAACAATGAACTTTGGATGTGTAAAGTTCCCGAAAGGAATATTGAACAGTTTAAAGAGGATACACAATTTATTTGGAAAATAATTTAATTTATTGGTAAGAATTAATGTGTCTAAAAGCAATCTTAGTTGGTGTATTAGTTTCTCTTGGTTCTGTTTATACATCAAAACAAAAACACCACCACCTATTAATAGGAGTCCTTGCAGCGATTCTTTTTTATGTTCTTTCCAACGGAAATTACGAAGGAATGGGAAATAATTACACGATTTACAATCGAACAATGTTCCCGATGAATTCTCCAGCTGTTCTTAGACCATTGTGGATAAGTGGTACGAATTTTGGAGACGCCAAATGCAAAACAGAGTGCGACAACAATACAGCGTGTAAAGGGTACCAAGTTGATGATAGCGGTATCTGTAAATTGGTTAATCAAACATTTCCAGTTTCACAATTAACTCGTAACGAACCGAAGTGGCGCGTTGCTATTAAAAATTAAATTGAAAAAATTTCAATTTAAAATTGGATCAAATGATCCGAACTACTTTTAAAAAAGGTGTTATTTCTGAAGAAATTGCAACAGAACTTTTTAATAAGTTGAAAATTAATACCGAGTGGGAAGAAGGTATCCGTTCAAGAAAAGGAAAAACTAGAAAAGCAAAAGCGTTGGCTATAGATGAACTTGAAGATCTAAATGAAGTAATTGCTTTAGCACTGAGTTCTATAAGTAGTAAGTCATTTATTTTATTAGGAGTGTATTTAAATTACTACGAGAATGGAGAATCATGGACTCCGAATCATTCTCATAAAGGAACTGCTCAATTGGTTATTTCTTTAGGAGCACCCCGAACACTTGTTGTTGGTAAAAAAGAGATACTTATGGAAAATGGAGATGCAATTATTTTTGGAAGTGCTGTGCATGGTGTACCAAAGAGTACACAAACAGAGGGAAGGATTAGTATAGCCACATTTATGAAATTAATTTAATTTTATATATTAATGGCAAATTTAGGAAGTACATGTTTACAAGGACAAAAATTACAATGTGCTGTTCCATACGAATGTGATAATGTTACACAAACATGTGTAGAAAGTACTAATTTACCATATGGTGCAGCATGTTTAGCCAGTATAGATAATCCTCATCCATGTGCTTTTCCGTGGAATTGTTCTGGTACTTGTGGAGGTTCTAGTAATGGAGTATCTCCAAATTTACCATTAGGTGCTACATGTTCAGCAGAATCAGATTGCGCATTTCCAAATATCTGTTCTGGTCCTTCTGGAAATCCTCCAAACAAGTGTGTGTCATTATGCACAATTAATTCAAATGTATCAAAATTACTTGGAGTTCCAACTATGATATTACCTTCAAATCCAAATTATAAAAATTTATGTCCATCTGGATATACATGTAATAACGATGTATGTTCAACAATTGTAACAAGTAATAGTAATAATAATAGTAATTTATTACTTATTTTAGCAGTTATTTCAGTATGTATTATATGTAGTTTGAGCTTGATTATAGCAATTTAAATAATTAATAATTATTTAAGTAAATGCAAACGGTCGAATTGAAGTGTATAAAAGAAGGGTCTCGACTACGTGTTCGTATTATAAGTCCAGGGTATAATCCAAATTCCAATTGTTCATTCCCTAAAGCGTTTCGAGCTGAGGGAAGACACTACACGGTTCCAGCTAGTAATATATCTTTTAGTCAAGACAAGTCTATGAAATTCTTTTACCGTGTCAAAAAGAATAGTATTCAGATTATTGAACCAAATGTAGTTGTACCTACAAAAGTGTACGGAAATGGACCAGATGATCCTGTTGACTGTTGTGTATGTATGTCTGAAGAAAGAGCGTGTGCATTTAACTGCGGTCACTATATTACTTGTTTAGGATGTGCAGGAATGCTAAAAGTGTGTCCTTTGTGTAGAGTACCAATCTCAAAGATTATCACAAAAGATCAAATTGGCTAATTTTACTCTTTAAAACGGGAAATTACTCTTTTAATTTACTCTTTTGAATTCCTCTTTTGGTAGGGCGAGAAAAAGTCCACCTTTTCTATAGCGTTTTGGAAAACCCCGTAACACGACAATACATGTTGAGTTTTGGGTTCCCAGGATTTTATATAAAAAAGTGGACTTTTTTTCATTTTGCCATTTCCAAAAATAAGGGATATAACCATTTTTAGAGTTTATTTTTTTCAAAAAAAAGTTACAAAAATATGAAATTCGCCCAAAAGAGGAAAATTATTCCTCTTTTTTTATATTTTAATACCAAAAAAGCCTTTTAGATATTTTTAAAGCACGAACCTATTTTTGGACCACCTATTGAAAAACGCGGAATGACTTGTATAAATTTTTAAATCACTCCGCGTTTCGATGTAAAAAACGTGAAAAAAGGAGGAATTTTAGAGATTTTTTCCTATTTTTGGACCATTTTTAAAAAAATGGTTTATTTTTGGACCTAAAAGTCCAATAATAAACCCAACCCAAAATGTCGTGTTGACAAATTTGATTATTTTTCTTCCTCTTTTATTTTACTCTTTAAAACAATAAAATTTACTCTTTTGATTTACCCTTTTATTTTACTCTTTAAAAACGGGAAATTACTCTTTTGAATTCCTCTTTTGGTAGGGCGAGAAAAAGTCCACCTTTTCCATAGCGTTTTGGAAAACCCCGTAACACGACAATACATGTTGAGTTTTGGGTTCCCAGGATTTTATATAAAAAAAGTGGACTTTTTTTCATTTTGCCATTTCCAAAAATAAGGGATATAACCATTTTTAGAGTTTATTTTTTTCAAAAAAAAGTTACAAAAATATGAAATTCGCCCAAAAGAGGAAAATTATTCCT
>Ga0302280_1000165_pt1 | contig 57837 bp, 56 predicted proteins | sample III_Fen_E1_1_FD_198771 | JGI IMG/M metagenome (GOLD analysis project Ga0302280, IMG submission 198771) | Peat permafrost microbial communities from Stordalen Mire near Abisko, Sweden - III_Fen_E1_1 | ecosystem: Environmental > Terrestrial > Soil > Wetlands > Permafrost | place: Sweden: Abisko... | reverse complement strand
GGGTAGCAAAGAAAACCATCTCCTTTTGCAAATATGAATGATGAATTGACTGTAGGCATAGGCAGGCCAGCCTCTCGCGGGTCGCGAAATGCCAGCACTTCTTTTGGCTCGTAATTCAGGTTGCGCCCATGTTTATAACGAAGGTTAGTAGTCGTTTGCTTGTCACCAATCACTTTATAAGGAGTTTTGACACGCACACTTCCATGATCGGTTGCCAATATGATATTGATTTTTTTATCCGCCATTTTTTTAAGTGCCTGGTGCAATGGCGAATGCTCGAACCAGCTTGTAGTAATGCTGCGATAACTGATTTCATCGCTTGCCAGTTCTTTCAGCACTTCCATTTCTGTGCGTGCATGCGATAGCATGTCAACAAAATTGTACACAATGATATTGATGTCGTTTCCCATCAGGTTGTGGATGTTGTTCACCAGATCCTGCCCGGCCTGATGATTGAGCACCTTGGTATAAGAAAACTTCAGGTTGTCTTTTTTTAAGCGTTTCAATTGCCCCCGGAAAAAATCTTCCTCAAATAAATTTTTCCCGCCTTCTTCTTCATCGTTTTTCCATTGCTGGTTGAACTGCTTTTCAATATCGACAGGCAATAAGCCTGCAAATATTGCATTGCGGCTATATTGTGTGGCTGTCGGCAAAATACTGTAGATGGTATCTTCTTCCAGGATGCGAAAGCTTTCTGCAAAAATGGGCTGTATCGCTTTCCACTGATCGAAGCGAAGGTTATCAAGCAAAATAAAAAATGTGGGTACTCCTTTTTCAATATTCGGGAAAACTTTTGATTGAAAAAGCGTGTGAGAAAGTACAGGCGGATTGGTGTTTTTCGGGCTCAGCCACGAAGCATAATTTCTGGAAACGAATTTGAAAAATTCATTGTTCGCTTCCTGCTTTTGCGATTGCAGCACTTCCCGCATCTCAGGGCTATCGCTTTTTTCCATCTCCAGTTCCCAGTAAATTAATTTCTTATAAATGTCCATCCATTCTCTATGATCTGGATTGCTGTTCAGCGACATGAATAAATTGCGGAACTGCTGCTGGTAAGCGGTCGTTGTTTTTTCTGCCACCAATCGTTTATTATCAATAATCTTTTTCAGGCTCAGTAACACCTGATTGGGGTTCACAGGTTTGATAAGATAATCAGTTATCTGACTTCCGATAGCCTCGTTCATCAGGTTCTCTGTTTCGTTTTTGGTGATCAGCACCACCGGCACCTGCTGGTTCATTTCTTTGATCTTAGCCAATGTTTCAAGGCCCGTGATGCCAGGCATCGTCTCATCCAACAGCACTACGTCCACTACGTTGTCTTTCACAAAATCAATGGCATCAAAACCATTTGTCATTGCATTCACCTGGTACCCTTTATTCTCCAAAAACAAAATCTGAGAATGCAGGCTTTCAATTTCATCGTCAACCCAAAGTATTTTTCCTAATGACATAATAATTCATGATTTAAGATATACCATTTCACGTTTTCAATCACGTTAAACTGTATCCGATAATTCATCAACAGCCCAGTTCCAACCATTCAAATTTAATTTATCTGTGCAGCATTACTAAATTTGCCAATCGTTTTAAAATGTTTTAACAAATATATACCACAAGCATGGCTGATGAAACACGCAAAATAATCAACGATCCTGTGTATGGTTTCATCACCGTAGACCACCCCTTATTGTTGCAGATCATTGCACATCCTTATTACCAGCGTTTGCGGCGCATACATCAAATGGCATTTGCGCATCTTGTTTATCCCGGTGCTGTGCATACAAGGCTTCACCATTCGCTGGGCGCATATCATTTAATGTGCAATGCATTGAGCGAATTGAAAAACAAGGGCATTGACATTACGCCAGAAGAAGAACAGGGCGCAAAGATTGCCATCCTGTTGCACGATATTGGCCATGGCCCTTTTTCGCATGCGCTGGAAAATATTTTGATAAAAGATGTGGGGCATGAAGCGATTTCTATTTTGATAATGAAAATCCTGAATGAAGAATTTAGCGGGCAGCTACAAACGGCCATCAATATCTTCACTAATCATTATCCGAAAAAATTTCTTCATCAACTAATATCTGGTCAGTTGGATGTTGACCGGATGGATTACCTGACTCGGGATAGCTTTTTTACCGGCGTTTCAGAAGGCGTTATTGGCTACGACAGGATCATTAAAATGCTCACTGTTCATGAAGGAGAACTGATGGTGGAAGAAAAAGCCATTTATTCAATAGAAAAATTTTTAGTGTCACGCAGGCTGATGTACTGGCAGGTGTACCTGCACAAAACTGTTTTAAGCGCAGAAAAAATGATTATCAAAATCATTGAACGCGCAAAAGAATTAATTGCAGAAAAAACTGAAGTACTTTCAGGTTCGTCCGCATTGGATTTTTTTCTTCATCATACTTCAAATCTTCATCCAATCAAAAACCACATTGACACTTTTTGCCTGCTGGATGATTTTGACGTGACAAGCGCAATCAAGAACTGGATGAATCATCCTGACAAAATATTGTCGAATCTTTGCCGGTTCATTATTGACAGGCATTTGCTTAAAGTGAAATTGCAGGCCAACCCTTTCAGCAAAAAGCACGTAGAGGAATTGGTAAACAATATTTGTGCTGAGCTAGGCATTGATGAAGAAGAAGCGGAATATTTTGTGTTTACGGGTGAAACGACCAATACAACTTACAACACATCTGATGAGCGCATTAACATTTTGTTTAAAGATGGGAGTGTGAAAGACATCTCAAAAGTGGACAATGCTCTAATTCATCAAACTTTGTCAAGCCCTGTAAAAAAATTTTATATTTGCTATATGAGATGAGTGGCAAGTGACTGTGTCAGAAAAAATCTCAAAGCTCATCGCTTAAATCTAAACTATGCAATTTCCAGCCGCACAGATAGCGCTTTTGATTGATGGAAAAGTTGATGGCGACCCAACTGTTGCTGTAGCCTCCTTCGGGAAAATTGAAGAAGCTACAAAAGGCCAACTGGCTTTTTTAGCTAACCCGAAATATGAAGAGCATCTGTACACTACAGAAGCTTCTATCATTATCGTTAATGAAACTCAGGAACTCAAGCAACCCATCAATGCAACATTGATCCGCGTGCCTGATGCTTACACCGCTTTTGCCTCACTCCTTTCCAAATACCAGGAAATAGTAGCGCAGCAAATGGCAGGCATACAAGAGCCCTCCTTTATTTCAAAAACAGCAATGCTGGGAGAAAAGGTTTTTATCGGTGCATTCGCTTACATCGGCGAAAACGTTTCAATAGGCAATAGTGCAAAAATTTTCCCCAATGTATATCTTGGCGATCATGTGAAAGTTGGAGAAAACTCCGTTTTGCATCCGGGAGTAAAAATATATCACCATTGTGTGATTGGTAAGAATGTAACAATCCATGCAGGCACCGTGATTGGCAGCGATGGCTTTGGTTTCGCGCCGCAGGCCGATGGCAGTTTTAAAAAAGTGCCGCAGATCGGCAATGTGATCATAGAAGATTTTGTTGAGATTGGCGCCAATGCCACTATTGACAGAGCTACAATTGGTTCAACGATCATCAAATCGGGAGCTAAACTGGATAACCTGATACAGATTGCTCATAATGTGGAAGTAGGCAACAACACAGTAATAGCAGCACAGGCCGGCGTGAGCGGAAGCACAAAGATCGGCAACAACGTGATGATTGGCGGCCAGGCCGGCATTGTAGGTCATTTGCAAATTGCTGATGGCAGCAAGATCAATGCACAGAGCGGTGTGAGCAAATCCATCAAAACCCCAAAAACGGCAGTGACTGGTTCACCTGCATTTGATTATACCAGCGCATTGCGCAGCCAGGCTTTAAGCCGTAACCTTCCTGAGTTGGAGAAAAGACTAAAAGAGCTTGAAGAACTGGTGAAGCATTTAATGGCAGAAAAAGTGTGAATAAATATTCTTCAGATGGAAAAAAATTGAAAGCGGCAAATGCATTCATTGGAGTTTCACCATCCCGTTTTTATCGACCATTAATTTGTTCTCAGCCTGCAGGTGATTGATCACTTTCCATGCTTTCTCTTTAGTGATACCATTGAGTTGTGTTAATAATTCTTTTACATCGATAGAAACCGGTTGAACAGTTTGGATAATCCGCTGATGGATATATTCAAACTCCTGACCAGTAAGCTTGATATTTTTCTGGTGCAGGCAATTATCACAAATACCGCATGGTTTTGCATGATCATCCCCAAAATAATTTGCGATGAACTGGCTTCTGCAATGGATATCTTTTTTTACGTACTTCAATAATGTCCGGATGCGTTTCCTGTATTGCTCCTTTCTTTTTTTATAATTTGCCATATCAATCCGCAGGTCTTCAGCTTTGATCCTGTTTTGCATGAAATACAACTGCGGTGAATCTTTTTGGGGAACATACTGGATAATACCAAAACTATGCAGCCTCTTCAAATCATTAATCACTTCATTCAATTCCTGATGCAATAAAAAAGCTATTGTCTTCTCATGAACGGGAACAAGCTGGTCAAATATGCCGGAATAAGTTCTCAGCAATGCTTTGATGACAGGCTCGAGCTTAGGGTTATTTTTTTCAAAATCATTGAGCAGTTCTTTATTGGTAGTAAAAAAAATTTTCGACGGAAGAAAAACCTGCTCGTTGAAAGACAGTAATTCTTCCTGCTCCAACGCTTTCAATGCATAAATTGCCAGTTGGGTATCCAGCTTAAACTTTTTGATGAAATCAGTGATGTCAAAATCATAATAATTTCCTTCTCCATAAGAGGAAGGCACCTGCAGATAATTCATTACCGATTGGTAAACAATGCGGATATCTTCTAAAGAAGGAAAATGCACATCCGGCAAGAGTTGCAGATCAGCCAACTCTTTGTCATTAAATAGCAGTACTGCATACGCTTTCTTTCCGTCTCTCCCTGCTCTGCCTGCTTCCTGATAATAGTTCTCCAGGCAATCAGGCACATCTGCATGGATGACAGTGCGCACATCAGGCTTATCAATGCCCATCCCGAAAGCATTGGTGCAAACAATCACACGCATTTCACTTTTTATCCATGACTCTTGTTTTTTATTTCTTTCATCACTGATTAATCCTGCATGATAATAATCTGCCTGAATGCCATGCATGTTCAGCAAATCAGCAATTTCTTTGGTGTGCCTGCGGCTTTTGCAATACACAATGCTGCTGCCGGGAACATTTTGCAGAATTTCCTTCACCTTATTAATTTTTACATCCACATTAAAAACACTGTAGGAAAGATTCGGCCTTTCGAAAGACTGGCGAAAAATGACAGGTTGTTTGAACTCCAGCTTCCCACAAATATCAGATTGCACTTCCCTGGTAGCAGATGCTGTCAGCGCAAGAACAGGGACGCCTTTCAATTCTTCGCGCAACGCTGCAATGCGCAAATACGGTGGGCGAAAATCATAGCCCCATTGGGAAATGCAATGCGCTTCATCAACAGCGATTAAATTAACATTGAATGAAGGCAGGTATTCTTTAAAAAGGTTTGTTTCCAAACGCTCCGGAGAAACGTATAAAAATTTACAATTGCTTTCCCCGGCAGTTCTCAATGTGTTGATCACCTCTTTTCGGTTCATGCCCGAATAGATTGCGAAGGCTGTGATATTCTTTTTGCGAAGCTGCTCCACCTGATCCTTCATCAGCGCGATGAGGGGGCTGATAACAAGGCAAAGACCATCCATGGCTAATGCGGGCACCTGAAAGCAAACAGATTTCCCCCCACCAGTTGGCAACAATGCCAGCACATCTTTTTTCTGCAATACAGTGTTGATGATGTCTTCCTGCAATGGCCGGAAAGAATCGTGCCTGAAATATTGCTTAAGTATGTCAAATGGGGAAACGTTCATAGCTGTGGCTTAGTCTTTCGGGTAATCATGAAACATCATCGACAAACCAAATTAAACAACCTTTTTCACAAACAGCCTTATTGAATTCGCAGCCAGCACCACATCGCTCAAGCCCATTGCCAGTGCTGCTAATGCAGGAGAAAGAAAACCGAAGGCTGCAACCGGAATGGCAATGACGTTATAAAAAAAAGCCCAGAATAAATTTTGTTTGATAGTAATAAATGTGTGTTTGCCTAAACCCAATGCCAGCGGAAAATTTTTGACGCCATTATTCATCAGCACCACATCGGCAGTTTGCATGGCAATATGCGATGCATCGCTCATTGAAATGCCGATGGTAGCTTTTGCCAATGCTGGCGCATCATTAATCCCATCTCCAATCATTGCAGTCGGAGACTGACTATTCAACGATTCAACTTTATTCAACTTTTGTTCCGGGGTTTGTTCAGCAATCACTTCATCAATTCCTAATTGCATTGCTAACTGATTGCACTTATCTGCTCTGTCGCCACTCAATAAAATAGTCTTGATATTTTTATTTTTAAAATAATCAATAACAAATTTTGCCTCATGCCTGATCTCATCCTGCACATCAATCCATCCGATGAGTTCATTGTTCTTAGTGATGTAAACATTATGCTTATCATCTGAAGCAATATGAGAGACCGCTTTATAAGAGCCTGCGAAATAAATATTCCCTTCTTTATCTTTTGCCTGCATGCCAGATCCTTTTATTTCATCTATCTTTTTCCAGCGAATTTCATTTTTCGTTTTCCACCCTAAAGCAATACATTTTGCGATCGGGTGATTGGAATATCTTTCTAAAGAAAATACGATTCGTTTGAAATCGTCTTCACTCACGCTGCCAACTGTAAACTGAAAACTGGCAACTGTAAACTCTCCCGTAGTTAGCGTACCTGTCTTATCAAAAACAACTTGCCTGATATTTTTAAATAATTCAAGACTCTTTGCATTCCGGAACAGAATCCCATGTTTTGCAGCCCGACCCAAACCGACTGCGATGGCTGCCGGTGTCGCCAATCCCATGGCGCAGGGGCAGGCAATCACCAGCACCGCAATGCTACGCATAAGCGAAGGCGTTAGTTCGTGCAGAAAAATATAGTTTCCAATAAACGTGATTGCTGCAATAACCAAAACAACCGGGACAAATATGGCGCTTATCCTATCCGCCATTTGCTGCACAGGTGGCTTTTCGCCCTGCGCCTGTTTTACAAGGCTGATGATTTTAGAAAGGACAGAATCGCCGGCAGCCGCCGTCACCTGCGCTTTTACCGTACCATCTGCCAGCACACTTCCTCCAACCAGATTATCCTTTGCGTGTTTTTCTACCGGCATGCTTTCGCCGGTAATGATGCTTTCATTTGCGCTGGCATCGCCCCATAAAATCCTGCAATCGGCAGGAACCTGCTCGCCGGATTTAATAAGGATCAAATCACCGCTCTGTAATTGTATATTTTCAATGGGGAAAATTTGTTCCTGATGCTGGTCATCAAATGCAATCATATTTGCCATAACTTTCTGCGATTGGGCTAAACTGTTCAGTGCTTTCTGTGTGGATTGGATCGTGACCTCCTCAATATAATTGCCAAAAAATATCAGTGTGATGATAGCAGCAGCCGTTTCGTAAAACAAATAGCCCGCACCTAAATGTAAAACTGTCCCAATAAAGCTATAAGCAAAAGCTGCAGTGGCTCCAATCGCAATCAGCACATTCATATTTGGCATTCCGTTTCGGATACTTTGAATGGCGCTTCTTCCAAAAAAGTTCATTCCCACAATATAGACAGGGAGGCATAGAACCAGTTGCACCCATGGGTTCATCAGCCAATGAATATGAACCCATTTATCAAGCATGTGAAATAATAAGGGCAAAGTAAAAATCAGGCAGAAGAGAAATCGCTGCAAATGATTTTGTAAAAATGGTTTATGCGTGGCTGTTGCTTTTTCTGCACCTGTCTCAACATGGTAGCCGAGTGACTCTATTCCTTTCACAATATCAGGCACTTGGATACTCCCGTTCATATCAAAGTTCACATCCCCGCTGATCAGGTTTACTTTCACATTTTGCAGGCCTTCCTTTTTTAAATAATTCCCAATGGTCAATGCACAGTTTGAACAGCTCATGCCTTCCACTTTCCAGCTTGCCGTTTCCATTTGCTAATCCGATTTTATAATGAAGAATTTAAAATCTTATGCAAATTTACTTAACCTGGCCTGATAGCAGTTTCTAATTGCGGTAATAGACTGTTGTTCATGGCTATTTCCTGCAATAAAGCAATGACGCAAAGAATAAGATATATAGCAAAAAACGGGCTTTCTTCCGGACTTTACTGACATCCCGACTTTCCATCTCTTTGAGCAGTTTATATTTGCATGATGGAATGGATATTTGATTTAGGCCATATTCATGAAGTGGCCAGAAAATGCTGGATAGAGGCCGGAGCTAAAAAAATTTTTGCTTTTCATGGAAATATGGGGGCAGGAAAAACCACTTTCATACATGCATTGTGCGATGAGAAAAATGTGAGCAGCACAGTTGGCAGCCCCACATTTTCTATCATTAATGAATACACATATCCTGAGGGGAAAATTTTTCATATTGATTTATACAGGCTGCGCGATGAAGAAGAAGCTATAAGAGCAGGTGTGGAAGATTGCCTTTATTCAGGAGATGTTTGTTTGGTTGAATGGCCGGAGAGAGCACCGGGGATTTTTCCTGAAGATGCAGTGCATGTTTACATGGATACGTTGAGTCCGGACACCCGCAAGATTATCATTAAATGAACAATATAAAAATCATCCCAATTCAATTTAAAATTGTAATTTAACTGTTCATCACGATTGCAAAAAAGTTATAGATAAGCCCTGAAACATGTCGCAGCAAAAACCAATCATCAGTACTTCTTTCAGCTACGAAACATTAGAGGAAACATTGGACGTAAAGCCAAAAGGTGCGCAACTGCATATTGGCATACCCAAGGAAACTGCCTTTCAGGAAAACCGTATTGCGCTTACGCCTGAGGCAGTTAGCGTGCTGGTGAGCAACGGGCATCATGTGGTGATCGAGCACAATGCCGGCGAGCCAACACACTACAGGGACAAAGACTATAGCGAAGCAGGAGCAAGGATTGTGTATGATAAAGCAGAAGTTTTCAAATCACCGATTTTAGTGAAAAGCGCACCAGTTGTAGAAGAAGATGTGCCGCTTCTTCAAATGAACCAGGTAATCATTTCACCCATCCATCTTTCTGCCATGAAAGCGGAACTGTTAGAAAAGATGATGGAAAAGCGCATCACCGGCATCTCATTTGAGAACTTAAAAGACGACAGCGGCAGTTACCCGATAGTGCGAAGCATGAGCGAAATTGCCGGAAGCGCCGTGATGCTGATTGCGGGCCAGTATCTTGGCTCCTCCAATCACGGCAAAGGCGTTCTATTAGGCGGCATCTCAGGGATTCCACCAACTAAAGTCATCATACTTGGCGCTGGCATTGTGGGCGAGTTTGCCGCACGAGCCGCATTAGCGCTAGGCGCATCGGTGAAAGTGTTTGACAACAGTGTTTATAAATTAAAAAGACTACAGAATAATATCGGCCAGCGGATGTGGACCTCCGTGATGGAGCCGCGCATTCTGGCAAAACAACTTAAAACATGCGAGGTAGCGGTTGGTGCGCTCAGCTCCCAAACAGGGAGAACGCCTGTAGTTGTTTCTGAAGAAATGGTAAGCAATATGCGTTCCGGTAGTGTGATCATTGACGTTAGCATTGATCGCGGAGGCTGCTTTGAGACTTCTGAGATCACAACACATGAGCACCCGATTTTTATGAAATACGGAGTGATACACTATTGCGTGCCGAATATACCATCAGGTTTTGCAAGAACGGCCTCACAGGCTGTCAGCAATGTGCTGATGCCTTTGCTCCTTGAAGCAGGCGATGAAGGTGGTTTTGAAAATTTAGTGTGGCACAAGGTTCATTTGCGCAGCGGCATCTATCTGTTCAAAGGAGCACTGACTAATTTCCATCTCAGCCAGCGGTTTGATCTGAAATATACAGATCTGAATTTGCTGATTGCAAGCCAGCGCTAGTCAAAGCCCGCAACAACTTATTTATTCAATTTGTAAGCCAGGGCAATATTACTTGAAGTAGCCGTCAAAAACCTGCTTGTATAATACAGGACGTTGGGATACCCTGAATATCGGTAATCAATACTCCATTTTTTATACGTCACGCCAATACCTCCGATATAAGCGATGTGATATTTTGCAAACCCGTTATTGGGGTAATAATCACTTTCAGTAATAGTATGTGTGCCGTTGAAAAAATTGTCTGCTGTCACTTTATTTTTCGGAGAAACCAAATAGCCTGCCAGATATCCAACATTGACAAATGGCCTGAACGCATCCCTCTCCCCCAGGATATAGTATCTTACTACAATGCTTAAATTCAGATACTGATCTTTGAGCTGAACTGTATTCCTGGTGTAATCAGTATTGCTTATAAAGTTTGAATAGTTTGACCCGGAAGCAGCGAAAGTATTATAATACAGGTCTCCGACTATAGAAAGGTTGTAATTCAATATTGAGGGTATATAATTAAATCTTACACCAACAACCGGCGAAACACCAGATGAGATTTTCGTAATTGCAGGATATCCAGCAAATCCATATTCTTTATCTGAAAATGTTATCAGGCTAACCCCTGCCAATGCTGAAATTTCAAATTTGGCTTTATACGTTTTTCTATACCGGGCTGTGTTGCTCTTGTGGCATAAGCTGTTGTAATTATCAAATACCTTCTCAATAGCCTGAGTCGTATAGCCAATATAATTTATTCCCGAAACAGCCCCGGGGCAATCTGCCAACATATCACTAAGCTGTGAAACAAATTTTTTGTCTTCACTTTCGTAGATGGTACCATCCCTGTTCAAAAGCAATTTCCTGTAAATCAATTCCGCAATGGTGTCGTTATCTTTTTGAATGAAATAATGACGTCTCTTTTTATCATACAAGCTGTACAATTTGATATTATTGCTATTATATTCTGTTTTCAGGAGCGCAGTATCAATACTTTGCTTGGGAGCAAATTTATTAACTGCAATTTCTTCATTATAAGGTGTCCGGTCAACTGTTACAATAGCGCTTTTATAATAATCATCCGTTCCGATAATAAGCTCTTTGATCTCAGAAGCCCGGTAGGTGCGATATTCCTTTGAAGCTGAATCGAGCGTTTTTACCGATGATGGGTCACGCAACTCTTTGTCTGCTGTGAGCAGATGCAGGGAATCATTTGTTTTTGTAATGACTATTGAGTGAACAGTAAATTTTTGAGAGAGCGCGAAAAAAGGAGCTAAAAATGAAAGAGCTAAAAATGAAAATTTCATATGCAGGTTTGCAGGTTTATGAGGTAATAATTATGAAAACGGTATTTTTATTTGAATGACATAATATTAAGCCTCTCCTCACAAAAACCATACTCCTGCACATCATTGGAACTCACAATAACCACCCGATCCCTGCAGTAGCTTTTTATAAGCTGATGATACAAGTTGATGCCGTCTTCATCCAAATTCGTGCATGGCTCATCCAGCAGCAGAACGGGTGTATCCGAGAAAATGGCCTGCGCCAGTTTCACTCTTTGTTTCATGCCAGACGAATAATAGCGTATATGTTTATGCGCAGATTTTTCAAGACCTATCTCTGAAATTATTCTTTCTCTGGCGATACCTGTACTGAATGGCTTAAATACCTGATGGAACTGAAGAAATTCAGCGAGCGACATTTCCTCGATCAATTCCATGTAAGGAGCAGCAATAGAAATATACTGAAAGAAATTTTCGGGTGAAACTTGCTGATTGCCCGGTGACCCGAAACTGGAAACTGGAAACCCGAAACTAACTTTTCCTTCGCTCTCAGCGATCGCTCCGGCAATAACCTGCAATAATGTCGATTTTCCCGATCCGTTTGAACCAATAATCGCATAGCTATTACCGCTGATAAATTCATAATTGAGATGACGAAAGATCCAATCCCGGTTGAAACGTTTGCCAACGTCAGTCAGCGTAATCTTCATCCACATTGTTTTTGGCGTAGCGTTTAATAATGCCTCTCCCGCTTTCGCGAATGAATGTAACAATCTCATCACGCTCATCAGTGGCAGGGAATTCTTCTTCCAGGTATTCCAATGCCTGAGAAGTGTTCAATCCTTTATTATAGAGAATGCGGTAGATATCAAGTATATGGTTTATTTTCTCAACAGCAAAACCTCGGCGCTTTAGTCCGATGGAATTGACACCAGAATAGCTCAGCGGCTGGCGGCCCGCTTTTATATACGGGGGGACATCTTTGCTGATCAATGAGCCGCCGCTCACGAAAGAATGCTGCCCAATCTGCACAAACTGATGCACAGCGCACATGCCGCCCAAAATGCACCAATCGCCCATCACCACATGACCGGCGACCTGCGTGTTATTGCTCATGATGCAATTGCTTCCGATCAGGCAATCATGCGCCAGGTGGCTGTATGCCATAATCAGGCAATTTTTCCCAACCTTCGTTTTGCCACGATCTTTGGTACCCCGGTTGATGGTCACAAACTCGCGGATGGTGGTGTTATCACCAATCTCAACCAGCGAATCTTCCCCCTCAAATTTCAAATCCTGCGGAATGGCAGCGATCACTGCTCCCGGAAATATGCGGCAGTTTTTTCCAATCCTTGCCCCCTCCATAATCGTTACATTGCTGCCAATCCAGGTGCCGTTTCCAATCTCTACATTTTGATGGATCACTGAGAAAGGATCCACTTTCACGTTAGGAGCTAATTTGGCATTGGGATGAATATATGTATGCGGATGGATCATTGACCTTTTTTTATTTTAATAGTTCTTATAAATGCTTCAGCGCATTCATCTGGAGTTCATAAGTCAGGTTTCAAAAGGAAAGATTAAAAAATATTTTCTGATCGCGCCCTCTCAAGCTTCAATTAGGGAAGTGATAACCTAACAAACAAATATAAACGTATTTATCAACACCCGGTTTACTTTACAAAGCACTACCAGCACACTACATTACATTATCCTCTTTTTACCAATTGAGCCACCAGATCTGCTTCAGTGGCGATTTTATTGCCAACGAACACAGTTCCGCGCATCTCGCAAATGCCACGGCGTGTGGGCGATAATAATTCCATGCGCAAAATCATGGTATCACCTGGCACTACTTTCTGCTTGAATTTACAATTATCAATTTTCAGAAAATAAGTATCATACTCCCCTGCCGGCATGGCGTTGATAGCAAGGATGCCGCCTGTTTGTGCCAATGCTTCCACCTGCAGCACGCCGGGCATCACCGGATTTCCGGGAAAATGCCCTACAAAAAAAGGCTCGTTGAATGTCACGTTCTTGATACCCACAATATATTTATCTGTCAGCTCAATAATCTTATCAACTAACAGGAATGGATACCTGTGAGGCAATGTCCTTTCTATTTGCTGGGAATTATATATCGGAGGTTGATTCGGATTGTAGACCGGCACATTCCTGACATGCTTATTCTTCTTGATGTACTGCTTTAATTTTCTTGCAAAATCTACATTCGTCGAATGGCCCGGGCGGTTAGCTATAATATGCGCTTTTATGGGATACCCAATGAGAGCAAGATCTCCAACGACATCCAATAATTTATGACGCGCAGGCTCATTGGGAAAACGCAGTTCCAGGTTATTGAGGTATCCCTCGCTCTTCACTTCGATTTTTTCGCGTTTAAAAGCTTTTGCGAGGCGGGACATCTCTTCTTCCGTTACAGGTTTATCTACGACAACAATGGCATTATTGATATCGCCGCCTTTCACCAGATTGTTGTCCAGCAGCATCTCCAGTTCATGCAAAAAACAAAACGTGCGGCAGGGGGCAATCTCTGTCTTAAAATCGTGCATGGATTTCAAACTGGCATGTTGAGTGCCAAGCACCGGGCTGTTGAAGTCGATCAGCGTGGTCACTTTATAATCCATCGAAGGCATTGCCACCAGTTCAACGCGTTTCTTCTCGTCATAATGAGTGATGTTCGTATCAATACTGTACCATGCTTTGGCCGCGTCTTGTTCCACAATACCTGCATCTTCAATCATCTCAACAAAAGGCTCAGAGCTGCCATCCATGATGGGCGTTTCGGGTCCGTTCATTTCAATCAGGCAGTTATCAACGCCCATGCCTACCAATGCAGCCAGCACATGTTCCACCGTATTTATTTTAACCCCATGTTCTTCTAAAGTCGTTCCGCGGGAAGTATCAGTGACCAGGTCGCAATCTGCTTTGATTATCGGCTGACCCGGCAGGTCAATACGTTGGAACTGGTAGCCAAACCCTGCATTGGCGGGCTTTAGCGACATATCCACCTTGATACCTGTATGAAGACCGGTCCCGGAGATACTGATTGCAGAATCTAATGTATGTTGTTTATCAGGATTGAAATTTGCGTCCATTCAAATTTAATTAAGCCGCCAAAGATACAATTCAGCAGTGATTTAATGGTTAGTGAAATAATTCTATCGGGCATCAAAAAGAATATGCCGTCACAGTTCTTCTTCCCTTTCCAGCATCAGTATCGCACTTTGCGGGACAATGAAATATTTATCTCCTTCATAGATCACTTCAGTAGCTCCACTTAAAAGGAAAATCGCAATATCGCCTTCCTTTGCCTGTAGCGGGATATATTTCACTTTATCATCGTCATTCTTCCATGGCTCATCATCCACAGGTATTGGAATGGCATAACCGGGGCCGGTTTTAATGATGTAGCCCTGCTGCACTTTTTCTTTCTCATGCACACCCGGAGGAAGATACAGGCCCGAATCGGTGCGTTCGCTTGGCTTGGAAAGACGGATCAACACACGGTCGCCTATCACCACCAGCTTCTTGAATTTATTATCAGCCGTTATATGCATATTTACTCCTTTTTGCAGTGAAAATAATTTTAAAAGTAACTAATGATGCACAATAGCAAAGCATTATGTTTCACGCTGAGCCTAATTATTAACAAAATATTACGCGCAGAATCGGTATCGCCGGAAATGAATTAATTTTATTTGTACTTAAATTAAAAAATATGGAAGGCAAAAAACCAAAAATATTATTGTGCGAAGATGATCAGAACCTGGGAATGGTGCTGAAAAATTATCTGGAGCTGAATGATTTTGATGTGACACTGGAACGTGATGGAAGACTTGGCCTCGCTGCATTCCAGCGCGAAAAATACGAATTGTGCCTGCTCGATATCATGATGCCGCACATGGATGGATTTACACTGGCAGAAGAGATCCGTGATGTAGATGCAGACATTCCTTTGTTTTTCCTGAGCGCCAAAACAATGAAAGAAGATATCATCCAGGGCTATAAACTCGGCGCAGATGATTACATCACCAAGCCTTTCGACAGCGAAGTGCTGCTGCTGAAGATCAAAGCGATCCTCAAACGCAATGAGGATTTGAATAAAGAAGCTGAGAACAGAGAGTTTGACCTTGGTTCTTATCACTTCAACCCCAAGCTGCGCGAACTAAGCCACAGCGGTCAGATGCAAACGCTTTCTCCAAAAGAAAATGAATTGCTGAAGATGCTTGCTGAGCATGTAAATGATCTGCTGCCAAGAGACCAGGCATTGAAAAAAATATGGGGCAGCGATACCTACTTTAATGGCCGCAGTATGGATGTATACATTGCCAAATTACGCAAATACCTGAAAGAAGATACCAATATCGAGATTGTAAATATACATGGTAATGGTTTCCGTTTGGTTGCTCCCGTAGCAGTATGAACACAGATATTGAGTGATTTATAAAATTGATGGGATCAAATAATTTGATCCCATTTTTTTTGCAAGCATATTTTTTAATACAACGGCAAGAAGATGATCCGCCAATCTTTTAAATCACTCAAAAATCCACGTTTGGACAATCAGAAAAGCAACTGCTCTCCGCTTTGTCCGGGGGCGACTCTCTTCAAATGCTGATATGCTTTTTCAGTTGCTTCCCTTCCTCGTGGTGTGCGCTTCAAAAAACCTTCCTGAATCAGAAAAGGCTCATACACTTCTTCTATGGTACCTGATTCCTCCCCAACTGCCGTGGCAATCGTGGTAATGCCAACCGGGCCGCCTTTGAACTTATCAATAATAGTGAGGAGTATTTTATTGTCCATTTCATCCAGCCCATGCTCATCCACATTCAGTGCCTTGAGGCCATACTCCGTAATGGCAAGGTCAATCACACCATTGCTCAGCACTTGAGCAAAATCCCGCACTCTCCTCAGCAAGCCATTTGCAATCCTTGGAGTGCCCCGGCTTCTGCGCGAAATTTCGTGCGCTGCATCGGAGGTGATTTTTGTGTCCAGGATTTTTGCAGAGCGCAATATAATTTTATAAAGAACTTCAGCAGTGTAATATTCCAATCTGGATTTAATAGCAAAACGCGATAACAAAGGCGCGGTCAATAAACCGCTGCGTGTTGTAGCCCCTACCAATGTAAAAGGGTTCAGATTGATCTGGATACTTCTTGCATTGGGGCCACTGTCAATCATGATATCAATGCGATAGTCTTCCATAGCAGCGTATAAATATTCTTCTACAACCGTGCTGAGGCGATGTATCTCATCAATAAACAATACATCATGTGGTTCCAGATTGGTTAATAAGCCGGCAAGATCACCTGGCTTTTCAATGACTGGGCCAGATGTTTCTTTGATGTTCACACCCAACTCATTGGCAACGATCCTGCTTAATGTTGTTTTGCCCAATCCCGGAGGGCCATGAAATAAAATATGGTCAAGCGCTTCATCGCGCATCTTCGCAGCTTTGATAAATATTTTGAGGTTCTCGATAATCTGAGGCTGCCCGGCAAAATCTTCTATTTCTTTGGGACGGATATTGTTCTCAAACTCTTTATCCGCAGCACTCAAAGAGTCCTTCTCGTTATTTAAATTGGGATTGGGCATATTTCTCAAAGGTAAAAGCTATCAAACAAAGGGCAAAAGCGATTTTTGGAGCGCAAAAAGATATTTGCACATTATATTTGTATATACAAACAAAAGCTTTTTCTTTGCAGGGTGAAAAAAATATCGGACAGCCATTATTGCAAGTGTATGTATTTTGTCTCCAATGCGCTGGCCAGGAAAATTGAAAAAATTGCGGTTGACTCATGGGAGAAGGTGAACCTGTCGCCGAGCCATGCTTATTTACTAATGCTGGCCATTGAAGAACCCGGTATCCAGCCAATGTCACTGAGCGAGGAATTGCACCTGAAACCATCTACCATTACCCGTTTGATTGAAAAACTGGAAGAAAAGAAACTACTGGTGAGAACCTATGAGGGTAAGCTGACCAATGTGTATCCAACCCCAAAAGCAAAAGAACTTTTGCCCAAATTAAAGCAATGCGTATCCGATTTCTATGAAAGCTATTCTTCGGTTCTCGGAAAAGAGGAAAGTGCCAGACTCGTCCAGAGCATGAACCGCATAGCTGATAAACTAACAGATTAAAAAATTTGTCTTTTCATTTGTATATACAAATACATTTATCATTATAAAAACAAAAAACATGAAGTACGTAATCACGGGTGGCGCAGGTCACATATCAAAACCGCTGGCAGAAAAATTATTGGCAGCAGGCCATGAAGTAACGGTCGTCAGCAGGAACGCAAAAAATGTTGAACCGCTCGTTGCCAAGGGAGCTGAAGCGGCCATTGGCTCAGTGGAAGATGTACCATTTTTAACTAATTCATTTGCAGGCGCGGATGCTGTCTATACCATGGTGCCTCCCACTATGACAGCGACAGACTGGAAAGGGTGGATTGGCCAGATTGGAAAAAACTATGCACAGGCAATCAAAGCAAACGGCATAAAGCATGTGGTAAATCTAAGCAGCTTCGGCGCACATCTGGAAGATGGCTGCGGACCGGTAAGCGGCTTATACAGAGCAGAACATGCATTGAATGAATTGGGCGATACCTATATCAGGCACCTGCGCCCCGGATATTTTTATCCGAACCTCTTTGCCAATATTTCATTGATCAAAAATCTCGGCATCATCGGCAGCAATTTTGGAGGCAATGAGCATAAACTGGTGATGGTGGATCCTGCTGATATTGCTGAGGTAGCAGCAGAAGAATTGCTCCACCTGAATTTCAAAGGGCATTCTGTCCGTTATATTGCGAGTGACGAAAAATTTGCTGATGAGATAGCTGCCATTTTAGGCGCAGCCATTGGGAAACCAGCACTGCCCTGGGTTGTATTCACTGATGAACAGGCACTGAACGGCGCATTACAGGCAGGGATACCCGAAGAAATTGCAAAAAACTATATAGAAATGGGTGAATCCATACATTCAGGCAAAATGCAGGAAGACTATGCAAAACATCGCCCGGCCACATTAGGCAAAACAAAGCTTGAAGATTTTGCAAAAGTATTTGCATCAGTTTACAACAGCCCTGAGGCAGTTGCAGTGCATTAATCCCAATCCAATTATTTCAATCAAAAAAAAATATTATGAAAGTGGGTATCATCGGTTCTGGCATTGTTGGCCAGGTGCTGGCCAAAGCATTTCATAGTGAAGGCCATGAAGTAACGCTGGGCACGCGCAATATTGTAAAAGAAGAAGTGGTCAAATTCAAGAATGAAAACCCTGAGATTCAAATTGGCACATTTGAAGAAACTGCTTCATTTGGCGATTTGATTGTGCTGGCAGTGCATGGTGGAGCAGTAGCTGAAGTGATCGACCTTGCAGGTAAAATCAATTTCAGCGGTAAGGTCGTGATTGATGCGACAAATCCAATCGCTGCCGCCCCGCCTGTGAATGGCGTGCTGCAATTTTTCACTGATATCAATAGTTCGCTGATGGAAAGAATACAGCAGCAGATCCCCGAAGCAAAACTGGTGAAGGCATTCAATAGCGTAGGCAATGCGTTTATGTATAAGCCCCATTTTGCCGGCGGCAAGCCATCCATGTTCATTTGCGGCAATGATGACGCAGCAAAGAAAACAGTCACGGAAATACTGACCTCCTTTGGCTGGGAGACCGAGGATATGGGCAAAGTGGAATCTGCCCGAGCCATTGAACCATTGTGCATGCTATGGTGCATTCCCGGCATGCTCCGCAATCAATGGTCACATGCGTTTAAATTGCTTAAATAAGAAAGTGTACTTTTTATTAATAAAAGATAGCCCTCCGGCAATTGGAGGGCTATTTTCTTGTAAATTATTGTCCAAGGCCTAAATGGAGATCAGTAATAGCATTACAATGCCTCATTCAAAAAAATTCGACCTCCGCGGATAGGAAAGGCATGTATCGGATATAGCGATTTCAGCTAGCCCAAATAGCATAGAAAGATATGCAAAACTAATATATGAATTATGGATAAGCCAGAGTTAAGTCAGAGATAACACAGACATAAGCCAGAGATAATCCAGTATTAATATGACTGAATTATCTCTGGCTTAAATATATATTATCTCTTTTTTATTATTATGTTATTATGATTTAGATTAAGCCTTACCGATACTAAGTATCAGCAGCAGCTATGCATATATCATTCTATCCACAGGCTGATAGTTCTTATCATAATAATAGGTTTCAGATAATACTTCATTGTACAAAAGCAACGACCGAGGTTAATTTTTTGAATATGCAGTTTGCTCTTTGTGAGACTCTTATTCAGGCTATCAGGGTTAAAGGCACCGAAAATGCAGGGAATTATGAAGAATATGGCTGTATTATTTAAGTCTATTTTTTTAATTTTATGATCAATTATGACCATTCAGGAATTCAACAGCTCATTAACATCTCCCAATCCGCCGGCAGGTGTGTCTGTTCTTTTGCAGGCTCTGTGGCTGGATGCAAAAGGCGATTGGGATGCAGCACATCATCTCATTGATCACCTTGAAGAAGCCAAGGCTTATTGGGTACATGCTTATCTTCACCGCAAGGAAGGCGATAGCTCAAATGCCGGTTACTGGTATCGAAGGGCTGCCAGAAAAATGCCGGACTATTCTTTGCAAAAAGAGTGGGATGAGATTGTGGCTGCCTTATTATAGATGAAACAAAAAAGCCTCCAGAAGAACTGAAGGCTTTTGTTGAAATTTTATCGTTTCAAAAATATTATAACCTAACGCTTACGGATACATGACGATCCTTTACGCGGTCAGTTTCCGGGGCATCAGCAGCATATTTTGCAAAATCGGAACCGTATCCGTCAGCACCGCTTACTTGCGGGCCAACACCTGATTTTTCCAAAGCTGCATTGACCGATTCTGCTCTTGATTTTGATAATTTTTTGTTGGTTTCTTCATTGCCCGTTTTATCAGTGTACCCTCCAATCTTGATTTTTGCTTTCGGGAAAGCTTTCAGGATAGCCGTGATATTATCAATCTGGTGCTGGCTCTCAGGCGTGATCTCTGCGCTGCCAGTTTTGAAATTCAGGTTATCAAAATCAAACCATATTTTTTTCAATGAATCTTCACCCAGTTTGGCATAATCTGTCTGCAGGAAACTTACCAACTGATCTTCGATACCACCTTTGTAAGCATCTAATTCAACACCATTTGGCAATTTTACTTTTATCGAAACCGGCCCCGTAGATGCAGCCACTGTATCTATATGCGCCTGCACTGTATCCTTATTCGCAGCACCATCTTTAATGCCGTCATTGCATCCTTTAAAGAAATAGAGCAATAGCAGTATGGCCAGTATAGCAAGGAACAAAGGCAATAAAAATTTTATGCCACTGTTTGCTTTTTCTGCTCCGCTATCTGCAGCATGCAAAACTGGCGACGAAGCAGATGAAGCCGCTGCACCAACCGAACCTAAGCCCAATATGCCGGATAAGGAATATCCGGTACCTGCAGGCAAAGCACTCAAGATATTGGCTCTTTGCGATTCCAGCATATGCGTCAGGCTACCGGCATTGATGTTGTTTTGTTGCGCATGCTGGCCAATCGTTGCCAATGCTGCTGACCCAACCAGGCTCAATAGCGATGACGACGATGTTTGCGAAATGCCTGCATAGCTTGCGATGGCAGCTTTAATGCTATCCAGCTTATCGCCAAAAATTGTTTTTATCGCATCCCCGCTACTGCTCAGCTCACTGCCGCCACTTAACAAATTACCAAGATTTCCCAATATGCCGCTGTCTGCCGTGTTTTTTGCCAATTGCAAAATATCGCCTGCATGATGATCGCCGGACGAAACCCCGGATACGAGCCCACCCAGAACAGATGGCACCGCGACTGAAATGGCACTTGTGACATTGCTTTCGTTTTCGCCAAGAGCCGATGCTGCTTTGCTGATGAGATCGCTTGTGAACAATCCTTTTACTGTGTCCGGTAGATTAAATGACATACGTAAATGTTTTAAGGTTTTAAAAAATGAATAACAGTAAGGGTGGGATATATGATAAAGATGTAATAAAAATATTATATCTCCATATTATTTATTTGTACCTGATTTACTTCAACCCTAAATATTGTTTTAATTGAAGAATGATATCAGGATCTGGGCAGTTTTGCAACCATCGTTCCCTTTCAGAAAATTTGCAGACACCGGGATAATCGCCTTGCCAGTTCCCTATATCTATAATTATTTGAAAATGCAAATGGGGTGGCCAGTTGCCATTTTCGAAACGCATCCCAAACTCGGTGAACACTTCGCCCGGCGTAACTCTTTTTCCCTCGTATAAATTTTTAATAGAGTTCAGGCTGAGATGGCCATACAGCGTATGAAAACTGATCCCTTCTATATTGTGCGACAGGATGATTGTCGCGCCATAATCACTGTCATTGTTATTGAACGCAAAACTATGCACTATGCCATCAACAGGTGACATCACTTTTGTTCCGGCAGGACCCCAAATATCAATTCCGAGATGCAAGCGGCGCGGCTCTTCCCCAGAATCAAAATGCTTGCTTCGGGCATACAGTGTACGATGCTCATTATATCCGCCGATACCGTATTTGCAATGGTGGTTCTTTAATTGCTCATTGATGTAATTCGCGAAACTTTCTGTGTCTGCAATTTGCGCTGCATCCAATTCCTTATTGTTCTCCGTGAAATCAAATGGGAACAATTTATCTGCAGACGGATGGAACGGGACTATAGGATGGAAAGCGGATTGGTATTTTTTCAGGAGAGACATTAATGGCGAAGTCTGCATCATATTTACAAAATAAGCAACAAACTATGACATCATCCCAAGCTGAACAATTTTAATACTTATTTTTTTATTTACAGATCAAACCAATGCACATAGTGTATGAAACAATAATTAAATGCTAAAAATAGCAACTGCAAAATATTTGGTTTTAAAAACCGTTCACCTACCTTAAAACTACTCCATTGAACTCATATTCAACCAGACTATCCTTCTTTTTTGTTTTCCTTTTTGTTGTTTCGTTTTCGATGGCTCAGCCGATCACCGGCGTTTGGAAAGGCAGTACAGGCAACCATAAAGTGGAGTTGAAAATAATAAAATCCGGCGACAGCATTACCGGGACTGCCTATTATTATGCATCGGCAAGCAATTATAAGCGATACAGCATCAAAGGTTATTTCGACCCAAAAAGCAATGATGTGATCTGGTGGGACGATGTGCTGATAGAAGACAAATCCAAATCAGGTGTATTCAAAGAAAATGGCGGGGCGCCATTGATGAGTGTGGCAGATTTTAATTGCCCGGGGGAAGATGAACTCCGGTTAGATGGCAATAGTTTTTTGCGCGATGAAAAGAAAAAATTGCAAGGCACATTGAACCTGCAGAAAAAAGGCTCGCCGCTTTTCCCTGATGAATGGGATTGGGTGATCAACAACTATACTTTGGGCGCGAATGATCCTTATTTGATAGACAGCGTGGCGAAGTTTTCATTGCAGCCGCATGATGTTGCTGAAGCAAAAAAGACAATACCGCAAAAAGAAGTTACCCATAAACATGAGCAGGCTGTAACCAATACGATGTTCACTGCGCCGCCGAAAGAAGAAGCAAAAGCAATTCCAGTTACCAAACTTACCCCGGAAGAGAAATTTGCAAGCCGGAAAAGGATATTGGAACAGGTGATCCCGGTGAAAGGAGATTCCATTGAACTCAGGTTTTATGACAATGGCGAAATTGACGGCGATTCCATTGCGTTTTTCATGAACAGCAAACTCATTTTCAAACATGTGATGATCACGGATAAAGCTTATTCTGTAAAATTTGCTGCAAAAGATCTGGAAGAAGACAATGAAGCGGTGATGGTCGCTGAAAACCTTGGCTCTATTCCGCCAAATACCGCATTAATGATAGCAATCGTGGGTGACAAACAATACGAGGCGCATCTATATGCGGATGAAAACAGCAGCGCGTTGATACGGTTTGTCAAAGAAGACAAAACATCATTGCCTGGAAAATAAAACATCAATATCTCATTTCTCCGGCCTGAAAGCCGGAGCTAGTCAGCCAACCACGTTGATCATTTTATTTTTTACATAAATGATCTTCTTAGGCGGTTTTCCATCCAGCCATTTCTTTACGGTTTCATTGGCGAGTATCAATTCTTCGACCTCTTGTTGTGTGGCATCCAGCGAAATGGTGAGCTCTGCTTTTGTTTTACCATTGAATGCGATGGGATAATTTTTTGTGGATTCGGCCAGGTATTTCCCTTCTGATACCGGGTACGGAGCATCCAGTATATTTCCTGTATTGCCCAACTGATGCCATAATTCTTCTGCAATATGCGGCGCATAGGGCGTTAAGATGATGAGCAATTTTTCCAGCACTTCTTTTTTATGGCATTTCAGGTCGCTGAGTTCATTCACTGCGATCATGGCTGCGCTCACGGCGGTGTTGAAAGAAAAGCGTTCTGTGTCTTCTTCGATTTTTTTAATGGCTTTGTGGATTATTTTTAATTCAGCGTCGGTGGGTTTCTGGTCCTCACCCCCAGCCCCTCTCCACTGCGTGGAGAGGGGGGCAGTGTCATCAAAAAACAATCTCCATAATTTTTTTAAGAACCGATGAACGCCCTCGATGCCTTTTGTATCCCAGGGTTTGCTTTGCTCTACCGGACCCAGGAACATTTCATACATGCGGAAAGTATCGGCGCCGTATTTTACTACTAAATCATCGGGGTTAACTGTGTTGAATTTTGATTTGGACATCTTTTCAACCTCAGTTCCACAGATATATTTACCATCTTCTAAAATAAATTCTGAATTGCCATACTCACCATTACGCCATTTCTTAAAAGCTTCAATATCTAATTCAACTCCATCAACAATATTTACATCCACATGAAGGGATGAAAAAGTAACTGAAACCAAATCTTTAGTTTGAATGTCTTTAAAAAAAGAAACCTTTTCTCTTAAATCATTTGCTAAAGAATCGAAGTCTTCATTCTTTCTAGAAAATTTTTCAACTTGATTATAAGAAACAAAAACTGGATATTTTAACTGGTCATCATATCCTTTTGCTATAATGTCTCCACCCCGAATTTGAAGCCTATAAACAAATCTTGAACTACCCTGTATCATCCCCTGATTCACCAATTTCTTATAAGGTTCATCATACCCGATATAGCCTAAGTCGTGCAGGGCTTTTGTCCACATGCGGCTGTACAATAAATGGCCAACCGCATGCTCGGTGCCGCCAATGTATAAATCCACCTGGTTCCAGTAATCGCTTGCTTTGCGGTCGCAGAATGTCTCGTTATTGTGCGGATCCATATAGCGCAGGAAATACCAACTGCTGCCGGCATAACCCGGCATGGTGTTGGTCTCTCTCAGTCCCTCACCCCCTGCCCCTCTCCACAAGTGGAGAGGGGTGTGTGCATCTCCCGGAATATTTGTATCTGCATGCTCTTTTTTATCTGCCTGTTCATTATAGTTTGTGCTAATTTTCTTTCTTGCAATATGCAGTTTTATTTTATCTCTTACTTCATACACATTCTTCAACACTTCTTCATTTCTGAAACGAATAACTTCAAAACCGATTTCATTCAAAACTTTCGTTCTGTTTTCGTCATATAATCTTTGTTCTTCATTCTCATGATAGCCACCGTCTACCTCAACGATCAATCTTTCCTGCAAACAAATAAAATCAACAATATAAGCCTCAATCGGATGTTGCCTTCTGAACTTCACGCCCAGCTTTTCATTGCGTAATTGTTCCCATAATTGCCTCTCTGCTTCAGTGTGATTTTTTCGCATCTCCTTGGCAAGCTCGTATTGAATGGGAGTAAGGACTTTGTATTTGAGCCTCACCCCCTGCCCCTCTACACTGCGTGGAGAGGGGAGAAGGGGTGAGGTAATGGTTGCCCAGTCTTTTAAATTCGCCAATGGGCCTTCTCCATCAGGGCCTGGCCCATATTTCTCTACTTCAGGTAATACTAACGGCAATTCGTTTTCATCCAATGGATAAGCAATTCCATCTTTCCAGATTATCGGGAATGGCTCGCCCCAGTAACGCTGACGGCTAAACGCCGCATCCCGCATTTTATAATTCACTTTCTTTTTGCCAATGCCGAGCTCTTCGATTTTGTTGTTCACGATTTCAAGTGCATCTCGCATCACGATGCCGTTCAGGAATTCGCTGTTTTCCAATATGGCATCTTTAGTGGGGTTTGCTTCTTCACCATTATAATATTTGCCAATGATATTGGTGATAGGGATGTTAAAATGCTTCGCGAATTTAAAGTCTCGTTCATCGCCGCAAGGCACGCCCATGATGGCGCCGGTGCCATATCCTACCAGCACATATTCACTGATCCATATCGATATTTCTTTTTTATTGAATGGGTTGATGGCATACGCTCCGGTAAAACATCCCGTGATTTTTTTTTCTGCCTGTCTTTCCCGATCACTGCGGCTTTTTACGTAAGCAATATAATCATCAACAGCTTGTTGTTGTTCCGCTGTTGTGATAGAAGATATCAATTGGTGTTCGGGAGCTATAACCATAAAATCAACACCGAAAATTGTATCGGGACGTGTGGTGTAAACAACAAGCTTTGCGCTTTGCTGATTGTGGCTTGCTGCTCCGATCTCGAAGCTGATCTCGGCTCCGTAGCTTTTCCCTATCCAATTGCTTTGCATTTCTTTCATCGCTTCACTGAAATCCACTGTTTGCAGGCCTTCCAGCAAGCGGTCTGCATATTCTGTGATGCGCAGGTACCACTGGCGCAATTTTTTCTTCACCACCGGATGGCCTCCGCGTTCGCTCACACCATTGATCACTTCATCATTTGCCAGCACAGTGCCAAGGGCTTCGCACCAGTTCACTTCACCATAACCGCAGTAAGCGATGCGGTATTCCATGAGGATGGTTTGTTGAGTGCGTTCATCGAAGGAATGCCATTCGGCAGGCGTGAAATGTGAGTGATGACCAGTGAGCAGTGAGTTTGATATCTGGAATTGGGAATTGGGAATTGGATGATTGATGTTTCCTTCTTCTTCGAAAATTTTTATCAATGATTCAATGCTTTCCGCCTTCTGCGTTTTGCGGTTATAAAAACTTTTGAACAATTGCAGAAAAATCCACTGCGTCCATTTGTAATATGATGGCTTGCTCGTGTTCACCTCGCGGCTCCAGTCGAAACAAAAACCGATCTTATCAAGCTGTGCGCGGAAATTTTCAATATTATTTGCGGTGCTAACGGCGGGGTGTATCCCATGTTCGATGGCATATTGCTCCGCAGGCAATCCGAACGCATCGTAGCCCATCGGGTGCAGCACATTGAATCCTTTCAATCTTTTATACCGCGCAAAAATATCGCTGGCAATGTAACCCAGCGGATGTCCCACGTGCAGGCCTGCACCGCTCGGGTACGGGAACATATCCAGCACATAATACTTTGGCTTCGGCGAATCATTGCTCACTTTATATACTTCACCCTTCTTCCACTCTTCCTGCCATTTTTTTTCTATCTCGCGAAAATTGTATTCCATAATTGTCAAGCTATGATTTTGAATTGCTCAATTTGAAAATTACTCAATGGCTCAATTGAGCTATTGAGTAATTGAGCCATTTTCACATTTTATATTTTTTATGTTTCTGGCATTTATCCTCTTCCTTTCATCGTTGCTCCGCACTCTTCAACAGTTGAACACTGATGAACTACAGGCTGAGAACGCAAAAGGTTGGGGAAAAGTTAAAGCCTCCGGTTTTCAAAATAATGCTGTTGCCGCTTCGTTTTGAAGGCAACAAAAATACGGTTTATGCTGCTAAATCTGTTATTTTTGCGCATCTCAACAGGATTACTAACCCTGAAAATCTGATTATCATGGCTCAATTCGGAAAAGGCTATGCAAAGCGTTCCACCCCTTCTTACCTGATGGCTATTGTTGGCGTATCTGTTGTATTATTCCTGCTTGGCGTGATGGGATGGTTTGTCATTAATGCAAATAAACTCGGCGAATATTTTAAAGAGAATGTAGAAGTGAGGGTGTATGTCCGCGAGAATGTTTCCGAAAAAGACAGCGCTGCACTGGTGAACCATATTGCTGCCCAGGATTATACCAAATCATACGAGTACGTAACAAAAGACCTGGCGAAGAAAAAATACCTGGCCGATGGCAATAAAGACTGGGGCGCTGTGCTGGATAAAAACCCTTTGCCGGCCAGTGTCAATTTTAAAATCAGGAGCCAGTACGCCAGCACGGATTCACTTACAAAGATCCAGAATGAGCTTATGCAGAATATTGCCGTGAGCGATGTGCAGTACAATCAATCGCTGGTGAGCAACCTGAACAATATGATCCGCAAGATCAGCCTGATATTGCTTGTGGTTGCAATAGTTATTTCTATACTGGTCATCATTCTGATCGACAATACCATTCGCCTGGCTATGTTCAGCAACCGCTTTATTATAAAAACGATGCAGATGGTGGGCGCTACACGCTGGTTCATTGCAAAGCCAATGGATGTGCGTGCGCTTGTGAATGGCCTGATAAGCGGGCTGATCGCAATTGGCGGCATTGTAGCTGTCATCCTGATTTCGGAGAAATGGCTGCCAGAAATCAGGGCGTTGAGAGATTACTATTTACTGGCGTTTATGTTTGCGGGCATTATTGTGCTGGGCATCGGCATTTCGTTCTTCAGCACGCATCGCAGTGTGATAAAATATTTGAAAATGAAACTGGATGATTTGTATTGAGGAAGCCGGGAGTCAGAGGTCAGAAAGAAAATCATCGTATTTGCAATCCATTTCTAAAAGTAAAGTTATTTCTTCGGACGCCTGAGTTCTGACTTTCTGTCTTTCAGTCTTTTCCCTATCTTGCATCCTCAATTTTTCAATATGGCTGAGACTAAAAAAACAAAAACACCCAAAGCATCTTTAAATACTACGCCTTTATTTGGCAAAGAAAATTATACCTGGATGCTGGTGGGCATTGTGCTGGTGGCGTTGGGGCTAATACTGATGGCAGGCGGCAAAAGCAAGGACCCGAATATCTTTAATGCAAATGAAGTGTATAGTTTCAGGCGCATTACTGTAGCTCCGATTCTTATTCTTTTGGGGCTGGGCATTGAGATTTATGCCATCTTCAGGAAATCGAAAAGCAACGATGTGCAGCAATAATCATTGAAAAAATATTTTGTAAAAGCGATGGGGAAACTTCATCGCTTTTTTATTTTAGTAATAAGTGCTGATGCCGATAAACTGCAAAACCAATATTTCGCTAACTTTCTGCATATTTGACTTCTAGAACGATAATTATGAAAAAAATCAAACTTACCATAGTGGGGTTATTAATTCTCAGTATTTATGCTTGTTCAAAAAGTTCATCTTCATCAAGTAGCAATGCAGATGTCTATGTAGCGGGATTTGACAATGGCAATCTTGTTTACTGGAAAAACGGAAGTGAAATAATACTGGGCACAGCTGCACCTGGGTATTACGGGAATGTTACAGGCCTCGCTGTGAACAATGGAGATGTTTACGTGGCTGGGTATAATGGAGATACTGCTGTTTACTGGAAGAATGGGGTGGAAAATTACCTTACAAGCCCCGATTCCGGTAATGCTTCTGCGACAGCGATTGCGATTTCCGGTTCTGACGTTTATATAGCCGGGTATGGTCAAACAAACAACGGCATGTACTACGCAGGGAACAGCGTTATTTACTGGAAAAATGGCATCAGATATATTGTGGAAACCAGTTCTAATATTATCAACGCTGCAAGTATTGCTGTATCTGGCAATGATGTTTATATGGCTGCAACTATTGGCAATGATACTGGGGCTTATTGGAAAAATGGGAACCGGACAACGCTGGCATCTCATTACGGTTTTGCATATGGAATTGCAGTTTTAAACAACGACGTGTATGTGGCAGGAGATTACGATAATAATGCTGTTTATTGGAAAAATGGGATACAGACTTCATTAACATCGGATGGACAAAGCGGGGCTTATGCAATCAAAATATCGGGCTCGGATGTTTATATTGCCGGCGTTGATAATGGCAATGCTGTTTATTGGAAAAACGGTGTGGAAACAATACTTGGACCCGGGCAAGCAAATGCAATAGCTGTTTATGGTTCAGATGTATATGTAACCGGAAGTTCTTATGGTTTTCAATCACAATCTGCAGCTTATTGGAAAAATGGAACTATCGTTTCATTTGTAACCTCGCCTGCAGGAACTTTAGCAACCGAATCTGGAAATGCCATTGTGGTTGTACAACATTAAATTTTTTTGAATTCTGAAAGGTCATTCTTTTAATATTGCTTTGTAAAAACAAAATGTTATGATAGCTTGAAATTTTCCTCTATCATCAAACTTTCATTTACTTTTATCTCCAACTAACACTGCTGACATGAGCACAATCGAAACCATTATACTCGCCATCGTTGAGGGGCTTACAGAATTTCTTCCGATATCTTCTACAGGACATCTGATTGTGACCAGCAGCCTGATGGGAATAGAAAAAGATGATTTCACAAAACTGTTCGAAATCGCTGTGCAGCTTGGCGCCATCGTTGCAGTTGTGGTTCTTTACTGGAAAAAATTTTTCGATTTCAGCAGGATAAAATTTTATTTCAAATTGCTGATTGGGGTGATACCTGCCATTATTCTGGGTCTTTTGTTTTCCAAAAAAATTGACGCACTGCTGGAAAGCCCGCTCACTGTTGCCATCACCATGCTCATCGGTGGTATTATTTTGCTTTTTGTTGACAGCTTTTTCAAGAACCCAACCATTGACCACGAAAATGAAATATCGAATAGAAATTCTTTTGTAATCGGCATCTGGCAATGCCTTGCAATGATCCCTGGCACCAGCCGCAGCGCGGCTTCCATCATCGGAGGTATGCAACAAAAACTGACGCGCAGAGTTGCTGCTGAGTTTTCTTTTTTCCTTGCAGTACCGACCATGCTGGCAGCCACAGGTTATAAATTATTGAAAGCGTATAAAGAAAATCCTGCCATGCTTCACAGCCATGCCAACATTCATGCGCTGATTCTCGGGAATATCATTGCTTTCATAGTTGCCATGTTAGCGATAAAATTTTTCATCGGCTTTCTGCAAAAACATGGGTTTAAATTGTTTGGGTATTACCGGATCGTTGCAGGGATAATATTGTTGATATTAATATCGCAACACGTTATTCAATAAATCATTTTCAATTTCTGACTGAACTAATGCAGACTGCTCCGAAAAAAGTGATCAATGGCTGGGCTATGTACGACTGGGCGAACAGCACCTATAGCCTGGTCATCACTTCAACTATTTTCCCGGCTTATTATACTGCCATTGCACCAAAGCAGATTTTAATATTTGGAAGAACCATTGAAAGAAACGCGCTTGCTTCTTATGCTATCTCAATTTCATTTTTACTGATTGCCGTTTTATCACCGATACTTTCTTCGATGGCAGATTACAAAGGCAACAAGAAATCGTTCATGAAATTTTTCTGTTATCTCGGATGCGCGGCTTGTTTGCTGATGATTTTTTTCACTAAAGAAAATATTGGTTTTGGCCTTTTGCTATCCATGGTCGCCACCATTGGTTATTGCGGAAGCATTGTGTTTTACAACGCTTATCTGCCGGAGATCGCCGCAGAAGAAGACCAGGACCGGGTAAGCGCAAAAGGTTTTGCAATGGGCTATATCGGCAGCGTGATATTGATGGTAGTTTGCCTTGCAGTGATCATACTGAATGACAACCTGCATCTCGGTTGGGGCTCATGGCCTGCGCGGTTTTCATTTCTCTCTGTTGGCTTGTGGTGGGCTGGCTTTGCTCAAATCACTTTCAATGTGCTGCCGCCATCAAAAGCTTCAGAACAGCATCCCGAGCACAATATCCTGGTGAATGGCTTTTATGAATTGAAAAAAGTATGGTACCAGTTACGGCATTATCCGGTGCTAAAAAAATATCTCGTCAGTTTTTTCTTTTACAATATGGGGGTGCAAACAGTGATGTACATGGCCACTTATTTTGCAGCCGATGAAATCAAAATGGAATCAACCCAATTAATTGCTACCATTCTTATCATTCAATTGGTGGCGATATTTGGAGCCTATTTATTTTCTATTCTTTCCAAAAAGACAAATAATATTTTCACGCTTGCGGTGGCTATTACTGGCTGGATTGGAATCTGCATATTCGCTTATTTTACAACAACACCAACTCAATTTTATTTACTTGCTTTATGCGTAGGCCTGGTAATGGGCGGCATACAATCCATGTCAAGATCCACCTATTCAAAACTGTTGCCTGAAACAAAAGACACAGCTTCTTATTTCAGTTTTTTTGATGTGTGTGACAAAACAGGCACCGTGATCGGTACTTTTACATTCGGGTTTGTGGCAGAAATCTTTAATGGCATGAGAAATTCTGTGCTTGCGCTGATGGCTTATTTCATTATCGGTTTTATACTGCTGATGTTTGTGCGCATGAAAAATAAAACAGCGATTGCATGAAACTTTACACGATAGACACCGGGTTTTTTAAGTTAGACGGCGGTGCCATGTTTGGCGTGGTGCCCAAATCAATGTGGAACAAGCTGAATCCGGCAGACGAAAATAATCTCTGCACATGGGCATTGCGCTGTTTGTTGATAGAAGATGGCGATAAATTAATATTGGTTGACAATGGAGTTGGCAATAAACAGGATGCAAAATTTTTCAGCCATTATTATCTGCATGGCAATGCAACAATCGATTCTTCATTAGCTAAATGTGGATTTCACAGAGATGATATCACAGATGTTTTTTTAACACACCTTCATTTTGATCATTGCGGAGGCAGTATTGTCCGCGATGGAGAAAAGCTGGTTACTGCATTTAAGAATGCTGCTTACTGGAGCAATGAAGAACACTGGCAATGGGCAGTGCAGCCAAATGACAGAGAGAAAGCAAGTTTTCTGAAAGAAAATATTTTGCCGATAAAAGAAAGCGGGCAACTGAGCATGGTGAGCCGTCAGTCGTCCCTGGTGAATAAAGAACGGACCTCTGCTCTTGAACATCAGTCATCGGCCATCACCGATAGCTTGTCGGTACGTTTTGTCAACGGCCACACCAGTGCTATGATGTTGCCTCAGGTTTCTTACAAAGAAAAAACAATCGTGTTCATGGCAGACCTATTGCCTTCTGTTGCGCATATCCCTATTCCTTATGTGATGGCTTATGATATGTTCCCGCTTACTACGTTGAATGAAAAGAAATCATTTCTGACAGAAGCACTGAACAATAATTATATTCTTTTTTTTGAGCATGACCCGTTGAACGAATGCTGCACGCTTCAACTGACAGATAAAGGAATAAGGAGCAAACAAATTTTTAAGCTGGAAGAAATTTGATAATGAAGGACAAAAGCTCCAAGATAATAACTTAATTAACGTCCAATAAAGAACTCATTGGATAACGCCTGTTCCTGAAATCCATCATTTCCACCTGAATTTTCCCTACGGTTATGGGGCTTTCAACCCGAAGCGGGATATGGTTTCCATCATCACTTACCCAGACTGTCATCTTTTCACCACCCTCAAAAATTGTTCCTTTGATAAGCAGGGGTTTAAATTTAATTGCCCTGAACCTGCCATATTTTGTCTTTACAATATCTTTCCCAAGATAACGGACATAAATCTCGTACACCTGATTATCCAAAAACATGTAGAATGGTATTTTATCGTTCACCTTTAACTTGCTGAAGTCAATATTGCGGGCATAATAAATGGAACTCATCACATCCTGAACACAGGATGGCACTTTAAAAACACCCTTGGTGGTTATTGCTGTGCTACCGGTTTTGTTGAATGTTACATTCTCATAAATTTTGTATCCGCCTTCATCTACGTTCCTCAGAAATTTCAAAGGCTGCATAGTCGCCGTATCAATAAAAGTTTCGTATTTATCTCTCACTCTGAAAAAATTGTCATAAAAACTATACGTCTTGCCATCTCCGGTAATATGATATACAGGCCTGTTGTTCACATGTTCAATCGTTGTATTGAAAACCGCTTCGCCTGCGGCCACATATACACCAGCAAGCGTATAGTACACTTTGTATGTGATGGTTTCCCCTGCGAGAAAAGCTTTGTTGCGGACGCCGCAAAACTCCTCTCCCGCTTTTAATGGAAGCGTGAGCGAGGTAAACAAAAAAATGAAAACGGTATTAAATAATTTCATTTACTTCTTAAATAGTTTAATGCCCAATATCAGTAAGCTACCAGCCAGTGCAGGTATTACCAGATTGATAAGCCAAATGCCAAAGGATGTGGCGAATATCCCAACTGTATTTGCACTGAACAATTGCACCACCTGAATGCTTGCTTCCCACCTGAGGCCGAGCTCCGTTAACACAGTAAAAGTAGGAACAACCGCCATCACTAAAAAAACAACACTTACGCTACTGAATGCCTGCAACGCAGTCAATGACACACCGAAAACTGAAAACAAAAAATAATACTGCATGATAAACACAGCATACCGCACAAATGACAATGACAAAATACGTAATAAGATGGTTGCATTCAATCCTTCTAAAATTTTAACATAAACTAAATATTTTTCGGGTATGCGAAGTATGTTCATTAGCCGCACCACCCAGGATAACCGAAAATAAAAAACCAGCAAAATGGCGAAAGCAATTACAACTACTGAAAGTAAAATGTTCAGCGCAAGGCGAAAAGCCTGCACATTGGGTATTTGAACATTATGGAGATGGGATTGCAGGTAAATAATGCCGGCGCATCCCAACAACATGGTAACTATCATCTGAGAAATGCTGCAAACAATCGTGAGCGATATGGATTGGATGCGTTTGCCTTCTTCTACGTATAATATTCTGCCAAGGTATTCGCCCATACGGTTGGGCGTGAATGATGCCATGGTTGTTCCGGTCAGCGTTGCCTTAAATGCACGCCAGAAACTGATTTGCTGTACTGACGAAATGCTGATCTGCCATTTTCTTGCTTCAATGCCCCAGTTCACGAACATCAATAAAAAAACGATCCATAATTTCCATTGAGATGAACCGTTTAAAGCATCTTTTATCTGTTGAAGGGATTCGCGCCAGTTATTTTTCTGAAGCAACTGATAATAAATTGCATACAAAAGAAGCAGGAATATAATCGGGCCCAGGAAATAGTTGAGTATTATTTTGATATTTTTGTTCAGCACCATTATTCAGCATCAAAAATACTCCTCTGTTGCAAAAGCACCCCAAAATTATTTTAGGCATTGACCCCGGTACGATCGTGATGGGGTACGGACTGATAGCAATACATGATAAAAAGGTGAGCCTTTTAGCGATGGGCGTGCTGAAATTATCTTCCAAAAAAGATGCTTACGAGCGATTGCAACTGATACACAAAAAAGTGCGCGAGCTGATCATAGAATTCAAGCCGCATGATTTTGCGATTGAAGCGCCATTCTTTGGCAAGAATGTGCAAAGCATGCTAAAGCTTGGTCGTGCGCAAGGTGTGGCGATTGCCACTGCAATGCAGGCAAGCCTTTCAGTGACCGAATATTCTCCCAAAAAAATAAAGCAATCCATCACTGGCAATGGCAATGCCGACAAGGGGCAGGTCTGGAGAATGCTACAGCAGATATTACAGGTTAATCATGAGATAAAACAGTATGACGCCTCAGATGCACTGGCAGTTGCAGTATGCCATCATTTTCAAAATAATGCTTTCATTAAAACAGCCGGAAAAAAACTGAACGGCTGGGAAGATTTTGTGAGGAACAATCCTGAGAGGCTGAAGAAGCGGTGACAATAAGTGATTTGCTGGTCGCTTTATCCAAAAAATCATCTCAACTTTCTTATTTCTTAATATTCATTTTTATTTCTAAGTTCAAAGATTCGCCACAATCTTTTCCTGCGCTGCTTTTAATTGTTCGGGAGTAAATTTCATTTTACCTCCTGTAAAATTCAGATCATCTGCATTATCGATTGGCACCAGATGCAAATGTGCATGCGGCACTTCGAGGCCAATAACAGAAAGCCCACAGCGGTTGCAGGGAAATGATTTTTCAATGGCCTGCGCAATGGGCTTTGCGAACAGCAGCATCTCAGCGAGATAATCGTTTGGTAAATCGAAGAATTTGTCTGTCTCAATTTTGGGAACTACCAGAACATGTCCCTCGCGCAGCGGAAATATATCAAGGAAAGCAAAAAACTTTTCGTTCTCTGCAATTTTGTAACCGGGTATTTCCCCTTTTATAATTTTAGAAAAAATAGTCATGATAAATAATACAAGAAGCCGGATGCGGAAAGCGATATAATCCTGCATCCTTTTTATCTACACAGTAATATTTTCGACTTTGAATTTTATCAGCCCTGCCGGCACTTTCACTTCGGTCACATCTCCCACCTGTCTTCCGAGCAAACCTTGCCCAATGGGCGAAGTAATAGATATCTTGCCCAATTTCAAGTCTGCTTCCTGTTCCGAAACCAGATGATAGGTTGCCTGTTTTTTTGTGCCCAAGTTTGTAACCGTTACTTTGGTCAATATCGAAACCTTGCTGGTGTCAATGGTGCTTTCATCAATAATGCGTGCGTTCGCCAGATCACCCTCCAGTTTCTGGATCTTAGCTTCCAGCAGACCCTGCGCTTCTTTGGCAGCATCATATTCAGCATTCTCGCGCAAGTCGCCCTTTTCGCGGGCTTCTGCAATGGCTTTGGATGCAGCGGGGCGGTCAACCGCTTTCATTTTCTGCAGCTCTGCTCTCAACTGCTGCAACGCGTCTTTGGTGAAATAAGTAATCTCGCTCATATTCTATCCTTTTGCTTCGTTACTAAATAAGAAAAAAATAACAACGCCTCATATTTAATGAAGCGTTGCACTATTTGTACAAAGGTAAAAAATTAAAGGCTAATAATAAAGTTAAGGAAAAGCAACAAAAAAACAAGAAAGTTTGAGGGGTTTCACGCAAAGAACGCAACAGATACCACTGGCGCAAAATTGATTTTACTATACACTTTAAAACCGCTGTTTCTTTATGTGAAACAAAATTAAATCTTCAGCTTTTCCAGCAATACTTTAGCCATTTTGTAAAAAGCTTCATGGCTGTAGCCGGCTATGTGCGGCGTAATGATAACGTTCGGTTGCGCGAGCAGCCAGTCAAGCTGTTGCCTTTCTTCCGGTGAATATGAATCCAGGTTTTCGTTTTCCAGCACATCCAGTGCCGCAGCTTCAATTTTAAGGTTTTTCAATGCCCGGATCACGGCAGCAGTGTCATGCACTTTGCCACGGGAAGCATTAATGAAATAAGGCTTTTTTTCAACCGAATCAAAAAAATGGTCATTGGCCATGTGAAAAGTTTCTTCGGTTAATGGCACATGAAAACTAATGACATCGGCATACCGTGCAATCTGTTCCATATTCGCTTCCCTAACATACCCTTTCGCAAAATCGAATTTATATTTATCGTAAGCAAGGATGGTAACATCAAATGAAGAAAGCAGCTTTGCAAACGCCCCGCCGGTGTTTCCAAAGCCAATAATGCCAACTGTCTTTCCGGTGAGCTCTGTGCCACGGTTAGCATCGCGGCTCCATTTGCCATGTCTGATTTCCTCATTGCCGGAAGAAATCTTATCCATTAAACTCAACAACATTCCCAGCACATGCTCAGCAACTGCATTGCGGTTTCCTTCGGGGCTGCTTGCGCACACAATGCCTTTGCTTTCGGCATAGTTGACATCTATCAATTCCATGCCGCTTCCCAAACGCCCAATCCATTTAAGTTTGGGGGCTATATCAATAATGTCCTTATCAATCTTTAATCTTGTAGTGACAATTAACCCTTCTGCGTCTGCTATTTCTGTTTGCAACTCTTCATATGTTATCTGCGGCAGGTGCTTCACATCATAGCCCTGAGTTTTTAGTCTTTCAATTAAGTACTCATGCACTTTTGCTGTAATAAGGGCTTTCTTCATTTTATTTCAATTAGTCTGCGCAAATTATTTCATACTGAATGTAAGCAGCGCAAAATCTTTTACCGAAAGCTGCTCTGCGCGTTTGTTAAAAATTTCGTCTTTTAAAATATATTCATCAAACAAACTCTTTACTGCGTTGCGCAAGGTTTTCCTTCGCTGGTTAAAAGCCGTTTTCACCAACAAAAAGAAATGCTTTTCATTTTTAAGCGTTAAGCGTTCTGCTCTCGGGGTTAACCGGATGACAGCGCTTTTTACTTTCGGCGGCGGGTTGAAAGAATTTTCGCTCACTTCAAATAAATATTCAGCCTCAAAAAATGCCTGCACCAAAACGCTCAGCACGCCATATGTCTTATTTCCTTCTTTGGCTGCAATGCGCTGTGCCACTTCTTTCTGGAACATGCCCACGACGCATTCTACATCTTCTTTCCAATCCAATATTTTAAAAAGGATTTGTGAAGATATATTATACGGAAAGTTTCCAACCACCGTGAATTTTCCTCCGAAAGGCTTTTCAATATCCAGAAAACTCTGATGGATAATTTTGTCTTTCAATGAAGGATACTTTGAAAATAAGTAAGCAACCTTTTCATCATCTACTTCCACTGCTTTGAAATGCACTTCGCTCCATTCAATAAAATATTTTGTGAGTGCACCTGCACCGGGCCCAACTTCCAATAATTGATGAAATGGTTTTTGCTTAACGCTTCCTACTATCTTCCGGCAAATATTTTCATCGTGCAAAAAATGCTGGCCAAGGGACTTTTTGAGTGTGTACATAATACTTGGGCAAAAATAGGAAAGAAGTTTCCAGTTTCGGGTTTCCGTTCTTGCAGAGAATTAGTCAATATAATTCTTGCCCCAAAAATGGGTAGCAATAAACTAATAACCCCGGTGGGTCTCAGTTTGAGAACATTTTGCGCAAAGAGTGCCAAGGACAAAGCCTCAGAGGGGACCACTTTGCGGCTTAATTTCTTTGCGGCTCTGCGTGAGAAGACACTGATATGCTACCGGCAATCTGAAACCAGAAACCGGGAACTAAAAAGATTGTATTTTTACCATCCATAAATATTTTTGAATGAGCATACTTAAGCAACATCCTGTTATCGGCATCACCACCGGCGATGTGAATGGCATCGGCATTGAGCTGATCATAAAAACATTCAGCGACCATCGCATACTTGAATTGTGCACGCCTGTGATATTTGCTTCCAATAAAGTCATTAATTTTTACCGCAAAGCCATACCTGAAATTCCTTTCAATTATCAAAGCACCAAAGATTTTAACCGCATCAACCATAAGCAGGTGAACATTTTTAATTGCTGGGAAGAAGAAGTGGCCATCACACCCGGTCAGTTGACTGAAACAGGCGGCGCTTATGCAGTGAAATCCTTAATGGCAGCAACCGATGCATTGAAAGAAAGAAAAATACATGGCCTGGTAACAGCGCCTATCCATAAAAAAAATACCCAATCGAAAGAATTTGATTTCACAGGCCACACTCCTTTTTTTAAAAATGTGTTCCGTGCCAATGATGTACTGATGCTCATGGCTACTGAAAATTTCAAAGTGGGTTTGGTAACCGAGCATATACCTATCAGCGAAGTAGCTAAGCATATTACCAGAGAAGCCATTATTTCCAAACTGAACATTTTGAAAGAAAGCCTGATAAAAGATTTTGGGATTGATAAGCCCAAAATTGCGGTACTCGGGCTGAACCCTCATGCGGGCGATGAAGGATTGATTGGAAAAGAAGAAGAGGAAATTATCAAGCCTGCCATTAAAGATGCGAAACACAATATGCTGGTGTTCGGACCTTATAGTGCCGATGCTTTTTTTGCGCGCAACCAGCAGCGGAAATTTGATGCAGTGCTAGCCATGTACCACGATCAGGGGCTGATACCTTTCAAATCATTAGCAGTCGGTGATGGCATCAATTATACCGCAGGCCTTCCTGTTGTCAGGACTTCTCCCGACCATGGTACCGCTTTTGACATCGCCGGCAAGGACAAAGCCGATGCCAGTTCTTTTATCTCGGCAATCTATTCATGCATTGATATCATTAACCAAAGGCAGGAATATGAAGAAAACAGGAAGAACCCGATGAAAAAAGTGACTTCGGTAATTCTCGCTAATGCGGTGGATGAGAAGATTGAAGAGAATGAAGGATAGTTTTTGGGTTTGTGGTTCTTCTATTCGAAATGACTGGTTAGTGATGAAATTCTTGGCCTGGGAATTACAAATTGAAAACTGAAACTATTTGAAAACTGAATCAGGCAAGCCCTTATTGATGATATAAGATGAATAAGATATTTCTACTTTGCCTTTATTGTTGTTGATATTATTCTCCGTTTTCTTTTTGCTGCCATCATCATAATCAAAAGTGATTCCCTTTGGCAGTTTATAGTCCTTAGTATTGAAAGTGAAAAGCACTTTATCAGGCAATGCATAATCTGCATATTTGCCATAATTCATTTCTACTTCATAAGATCCGTTCTCTCGCGTAGTAGTTTTTGCTTTCACGACCAGCAATCGGATTTCATCAATATAAAAGGTAGAAAGAACAATGTCTGCGTTTTCATCTACCGGTAACAGCTTTATGATTTTTATCTTTCGGCCATCAATCACATCGCTGCCCGCATCCAATGCAGTATAATTCCCTTTCAGCAAATTGTTCAAACTGATGCTCACAGCGCCTTTTGGAACCAGCGAAATTCCTTTCTCGTTTTTTATCTTCAGGTTATCGGGTTTTTTGAAGTAGACTTTCACATCTGCTTGCGGCACTTTTAAAAAACTCACATTGGTTTTCATGATGCCTGTTGCTTCATAATCATTCACCTTATTCAATTTTTCTCTCACTTTTTGCAATAAAGAACCTGCATCCTGCGCAGAGACAATTGCTGATAAACATCCCAGGAAAATCGTCATAAAAATTTTTCGTTTCATCATATATAAAAACCAATTAACTGAGGATATCTTTTTTCCTGAATACAATAATTGCGGCAGTAACAAATAAAACGATATAGCTTAACAATATGCCCAGGCTTCTTAATATAGCCGGAAGATTCTCAACTGATCCACGAATAGCCTGCCCATCGCCGTTTGCTTTTGAATAAAAAAACCCTTTCCACGCCAGCATGTGCGAGGTGAACAGATAAGGCTTTACAGTGTTGTCATACAAAGGGATTTTCATTTCGGATAAAATGGTTAAGACCACCACAATACTGATTGTTGAAACAATTGGCCCGATTGAGTTTTCTGCAAACACTGACAGCAGAAAGGCCAGTGCAGCAACGGTGCTTAGCGCAACTGCCGCATATCCAAAAGCTGCGATATAGCGCCATAGAATGTCGTTTCTGCTAATTTGCTCCATCACATCATTTCGCGCAATGAGCATATCGTTTGTCCCAAAAAAAAGCATGCTTAAGAATAAAGCAAGCAATGCCATCCATATCAATAATAAGACAGTATAAACTACGGATGCTGCATATTTTGCCAGCATCAGTTCCGTTCTGCTCACCGGTTTTGTTACCAACAAGCGCAATGTGCCCATATTTGCTTCTCCGGCAATCACATCTCCGGCAACCAATGCGATCAGCAAAGGAACCTGGATCAATAGGGTATTTAGTATAACGAACGCTACCAGATATCCGTTCAATATCATGTCGTATGGCACAAAAAAAGAATCGGAAATCCCGCTCATTAATAGTTGCAGATAAGATTTGCCATCAAACTTTAAGCCCAGTTGAATAATCAATATCATGGCTGCAATGGCCGCGAAACTGATATAGGTTCTCGGCCTTTTGAATATCTTGAACAACTCAATTTGCAAAAGCGTGAACATGCTGATTGGCGCTTGTTAATGATAAAAAATAATCTTCCAGTGAATGCCTGGGCTGAATGGATAAGACTTCTACTTTATTGCTGACTAAATAGCTATTGAAAACAGGGATTTCATTTCTATGCATTTTAAAAATGAATGTATCCTGTTGTTGTTTTTTCAAAGCTTCTTTCCACTTTGAATGATTAATCACATCCAGGGTTTTAGCAGTATTCACTGTTTGCAACTCCACCATCATCTCAGCCGGATCAAATAATTCCTGTACCGGGCCTTCAACGATTTTTTTCCCTTTATCTACAATCAGCATTCGGTTAGCAATGAGTTCAATCTCGCTCAGCAGATGCGACGAGACCAGCACCGTTCGTCCCTGATGTTTGCTTAAATGCAAAATCAGATTGCGCACATCGGCTATCCCCTGCGGATCTAAGCCATTTGTGGGCTCATCTAAAATGACCAGTTGCGGATCATTCACGAGTGCCACGGCGATCCCTAATCGCTGTTTCATCCCCAGCGAATAGGTCTTCACTTTACTGTGCGCCCTTTCAGCCAGCCCGACCTGCTCCAGTTGTTCAAGCAATTTATTTTTTGAAATTTTTACGCCGCTCATTTTAGCGAACATAGCAATATTCTCATAAGCCGTGAGGTATTTGTAAAGGTCGGGGCGTTCAATCACAGCGCCCACTTTTCTCAAAATTTCTTTCCGGTGCGTGCGCAGGTTCATCCCGAAAATTGCTATCTCACCATTAGTAGGCTCTATAAGCGTTAGCAGCATTCTGATGGTTGTTGATTTGCCTGCGCCATTCTGCCCCAAAAAGCCATATACATCTCCTTCATTGATTGAAAATGACAAATCCTCAACTGCTTTGATCTCATTAAAATATTTGCTGAGATTACTGACCTTTATAATTGAAGGCATGATATTGAAAATGACAAATAAGAAATGATAAACAAGAAATCAGAGATGCGGATTGTAGCTATTATTAACCCATTCGCGTTTCCAATTTCCCATTTTGCAATGAATGAACTGCAATTTACCTTTCAAAATTCCTTTCTAATAACAAATCAACTGCATATTGTTTGCTAAAAGGTTAAAAATGAGCGCTGAAATTATTTTTATGAATAACAGTTGCAAAAACTAATTCTGTTTTCTATCTTTGACTCATCACCCTCTGATAATTCCATACCGCAGAAAAACAATCCGGTTCCCTCACCAAGCATCCCTGAGACCTTAATTTTAGAAAATAGTTCAAAGTAAAGCTTTAGCTGCAAACAGTCATTTTAGCAGAAAAAGAGTTATCATTGATTGCATAAACAGACTTGTAAGTATTTCCCTTCCTTTGAATCTCCTTCGTTGATGCTACCCGCAAGTGCTGGTACCTATTTTTTTAACTTTTGAAACTTACAATGATGAGACAACATCTTAAAGGCATCTTGTTAGTGCATTGCATTGCATTGACTACAACGGGGATTTTCGCAAACATTAACAACCACAGAAATTATTTTTATTCTTTTGAAGATACGACTTCTTCAGTCAGAAAAACTTCAGCAAAAGGATTACTGGCAGAAAGGCTTGTCAGCTTTAAGGGAGAATATTCCAGTCGTGCTGTGGATTTGCATTGGAATTTAGCCGGCCAGAAAGCAGATGGGCATTTCAATATTGAAAGAAGCCTGGACGGGGAACGCTTTGAAAAAGTAGGCGAGGTAAATTCAGGCTCTGCTTCTTCATCTGTATATTCCTTCACAGACAATATCAAGCCATCCGTAGCAAGAAAGAATGATTTGTACTATCGCCTGCAGCAGGTTGATGGCGAAAATAATTCCTATTCAAAAGTGCTGATTGTAAGAATGTATGAGACTCATAGCGTTGCTTCCATCAGCGTTACACCAGACCCAACCGTCAACGACATACAGGTGGACGTCCAGTTAAAAGAGAGTTCTTTCATAGTCATGAAAATCAGCGATAGCGAAGGCGGGGAAGTGCTGAAAAAAACAGCAAAAGCAGATGAAGGTACTAACACATTTAACCTGTATGGCACAAGCAAATTGAAGCCTGGAAATTATAAACTGGAAATTATTGTGAACAGCAACGAAAGGATGGTGATGCAATTGATAAAAAGCTAAAAAAATTACGGTTCAAACAGAGGTAGAAAAGAACCCTCCCGCATGGGAGGGTTTTATTTTTTTATGGTAAGGTATGATTGAAGATTTTTAACATACAATTCAAATGCTTTGATTCCTTTTGGTGTGATTTTACAGATAGTAAGCGGGTAATTATCTTTAAACTGTTTTGTCACTTCAATATAACCTGCATCTTTGAGTTTGTTGATCTGAACGCTGAGGTTACCCGCTGTTGCGTTTGTTTTCTCTTTTATAAAAGTAAACTCTGCTTCTTTCACGCCTATCAGCAATGAGATGGCTGCAAGACGAAGCTGAGAATGCAATATGGGGTCGAGATCTTTAAACATTCGCCTGTTGTTTCTTGTATTTTGCTCTTAATAAATGACCTGGGATAATGTAGCTTACCAAAATAGCAAGCCCAAGCATGATGATCCTGTAATCAAGGTCAAGATACGCAGTGATCGCTGCTAAAGGGAAACAGACCAGACCACCAATGATCAATGGCCTGAATTTTATCAGACAGCCGGAAACATAAGTACCGATCGCATAAAAAATGATATAAATCGGAAAACAATATGCCCAACCAATTTTCGCAAAAATAAAAAGGGCTGCCAGATACGAAAAGCCTACAGCCGTCCACAAGTAAGCATTGGCATCGTTTATAAATGTTTTTATCTTTTCTTTTTTTCTTCTTTTTATAATTAAAAAAATCTGTACTGCCAGCAACACAGGAATGATAAACCAGGCCATTCCATTATTCGGGTTTTTGAGAATTGCTTTCATATAATACTGCACAGCACAAGCAGCAAGTATTCCCCAGCCCCACAATAAAAAATAAATGCTGTTATCATTGATTGAATTTTTTGTTGTTTCAATCATTGATGTGATGAGCCTTAGGCTTTGTTCTGCGGAAAATTCATTTTTATTTTCTTCCATATTGCCCGATTTTAAAAAAATTAGCAGCACTACTACAGGTGCTGCTATTCATCAGAAAATTTTACTGGCATTGTACCAGCATATCTTCAGCCTGTTTTTGACCCCAATTCGGGTACAATGGTTTTGCCTGAAATGATTTGTATAATGCTACTGCTTTTTCAAAGAGTGGCTTTGCATTTTTTTTACCGCCACCAAACGCTTCAGGTGTGCCAAATATACTCATCCCCTGCAGATAATATAACCTGGGATTATTCGGATCAAGCTTAATACCATCCTCCAAAGCAGCACTTGCGGCCTGCCCGTAACTCTGCCAGCGACTTTGCGGGTCAACAAGCATTTGCTGTGTTGCAGCCATGTTTCGGACGGTGCATATCTCAGCATTTTTCTCAATCGCTTCTGCTTTGTCGCAAATGCCATTGATTTTTCCTGAGTTTGCGTCCTTGTCAAGGTTTTTATCTATCCATCCTGCTCTTGTTAATGCAAGCCCTGCATAGTAGTAAGGAAGCCATTGTGTTTTTTCGGCATCTCCGATCCTTTCAAATGCATTTGAAACACTCAGAAAATCCTGTGTTGTTTTTGCAGAATCCAGCAATGCAATATTTTTTTGCATCCCGGCAACATATTTATCGCTTTGCGCATTGGCAGCAAAAGCAATAAATAAAACGAAAGCGAAAAGAATTTTTTTCATGATGATTATTTTTTGTTTATAAAAGAGTTAAACTATGAGCTTTGGGCCACAAATTGTTTTGCCTGTAGGTCAAGGCTATAAGTTATTATTAATTGCATCCTGCGTCCTGTCAACACCCCAACTCAGAAAACACCCAATAAAATAAAATCGCTTTGCCGGTGGCTCAATAGCCCGCTTCAGCTCTGGGTTACCGCTATAAGGGTAATTGTAACCATACACAGCGTTATAGCCAAGCACATTGGTGACACTGGCAAACAGCACAACAAATGTCCTTGGATTTTTCTTGCCGATGCTCGGCACATATTCTGCGCTGAAGCCAAGACTATTGTAGTCCTTTGTCATACCCTGATCTGATAAATAATATTTTCCGGAATTATTAATCAAAAAATCATAGTAAGGCCTTCCGGTTGCATAACTATAAGTAAGGTTGATCCCAGTTTTAATATCCGTAAAAAATCTTTTGGTCACGATAGAAGCGGTGTGCCTTGCAGCAAACGTAGGCATCAGTTGCTGGGGATAATTCAGAAATTGGCGCTTGGTGTCGAGATAGGAATAGCTTATCCAGTAATCAAAATTTTTGAATGTCTTTTTATCCCTCCAGAACAGTTCAGCGCCCTGTGCATAGCCAGTGCCATTATTATTGTACGAAAAATAATTAAAGCTTACCGGAACAGTCTCCACCAGATCTTCATATTTTTTGTAATATGCTTCAATACGCAATGTTCTGTCCTTTGTCATTTTCTGATAGTTGATAATGTAGTGCGTTGCTTTGGTGTAGCCCAGATTCGGGGTATAGAAAATCTGCGTGTTCTCTGGCTTTTGATAGAAGATGCCGTAGGCAGCAGATATCTGTGCATCCTGCCCGGTTTTGTAAGCCAATGATACACGTGGCGCAATGTCTGCTTTTCCAAGAACAGATGAATTCTCAAAACGCATACCGAGCTTTGCGGCGAGATCGTTTGTAATGTAAATATCAGATTCGGCAAATAGGGCACTGAAGTTATCAGTGAATTTATGCAGCGTGTCATTATAGACCGCTGAATTATACGCATACTGATATTCTCCGCCAAAACGCAGATAGCTGATGCCGCCCAGTTTTTTTTCAAACACTGCTTTTATCTGAGAAAGGTCTTGCCTGTTTGTCAGTGTAAAATTTTTTACCTGCATCCAGTATTCCGAGGAATCGAAATACAAAGGCTGATTACCGGCGTTTTCTATCTGCTGAACGATATTATCGGTATTGGTGCTGTAACCCGCTCCGAGGTTCATTTTCCAGCCATTGGATAAATATTCTTTCCAGCTAAGGTTGTTATACCAATTGTGATTGGTCAATGCAAAAGCATTTTTCAGATACAGGCTGTCAACATCCGGGCGCCGCAAGCCAAGCTGGTTATAGCCGAACGTTGTGTAGTATTTGATAATGCCTCCGCTTTTTGTTTTGATGCGGAAATTTGCATCGCCTGAGTGGAACTGAGGAGTTTTGAAATAATCAGGTGTTTGTTTCACAGCATCAAAATACAAACCCACATTTGTATAATTATAACTGAACCCATAAGAAGACTTTTTTTCCTTTGTCAATTGCTGTGTGCCCAGGCCAACGACCAAAGGAGAAATTGTTGCATCTATTTCTGATTTCTCAGGAAGGTCAATGGATTCGAGGAGCACAACAGATGAGAGCGCCTGCCCATACAACGCAGAATATCCGCCGGTGCTGAACACTGTGCCTTTGAATAAAAATGGCGAGAAGCGGCCGCGTTGGGCAATATCAGGCACACTACTGTAATATGGATTATTCACCAGCGTTCCATCAATGTATTGCTTCGCTTCATATCCTGCGCCGCCACGAACGAACAGTCCTTCCTGCTCGCCAATTTGTTGTGCGCCCGGCAATGTTTTTAATGCGGTAGTAATGTCGGCGTTCGATCCGGCAGTCGTTGCCACATCAATCGAGCTAAGCACTGCGCCCCGCTTGGAATCGCCGGCCGCAAATGATCCCGCGGTGATAGTTACTGCTTTCAACTCGCTCAATTGTTCTTTAAGCGATGCTTCTACTTTCAGTGGTTCATTGGCAATATTTATTTTTTGTTCAAAAGTGTTATAGCCAACGTTTGTCACAATCAGGATGTGTTCGCCTTTTTCTGTTGTGGTGAAATGAAAGGCCCCGGTCGAATCGGAAGTAGCGCCATCATAAGTATCCTTTAGCGATATGCTTGCGCCGGGAATGGGATGACCTTTTGTGTCTTTTACTCTGCCACTTATTGCAACCTGCGCCGTAAGCCCCGAGGAAATCCCTGACAAGATAAAGAGTAGAAAAAAATATTTCACAAACTGCAAATTTATCTCAAATGTAAAGTAGTTTACATTATAAACCAAATGATTTTTAAAAAAAATCATTTCACTCCTTCAATAGGGATCAGGACGATTGCTTCTACCATTTCTCCATTCACTTCCCTTATATCAAAATTTGCTTTTGCCCCAAACAATAGCTGCAAGCGGTTTTTAGTGCTGGTAAGACCAAAGCCATCTCCGTTCACAAAGCCATTCAACCTCCCGGAATTTTGGATCACCAGTTCATGAAATTCATCCCTGAAATCGGAAATGATTTTCACCTGGCCGCCTTTCACCTGCTTGCTGATGCCATGTTTGATCGCATTCTCTACCAATGTCTGCAGCATCATCGGCGGAATCGGTTGATTCAATGTGTCTTCATCAATATCATATTCAATCTGCAGCCGATCCTCAAAACGGATATGCTCAAGCGCCAGATAGTCCTTCACAATATTCAGTTCCTTCTCAAACGTTACTGTTTCTAATTTTTCAGCCTGCATGCTGCTGCGCAAAATGTTGCTGAGCTCAGTGATGGCAGTGCGTGCACGGTTAGGATTCTCATCAATCAATGCCCTGATGCTGTTCAGCGCATTGAAAATAAAGTGCGGGTTGATATGAGACTTGATCGTTTTCAGTTCCAGTTCTTTCACCAACGCTTCCAGCTTCAATGTGTCCAACTGTTGCTTGCGGCTTTTCTCAATGTAATGGTAGAAATAGTAGATTAATGTCCACGGAATTATTGATAGGCAATTCTGCAGCGTATAAGCCAAAAGCCTGGTCAAGAAATCAAGCTTATCTTTGCTGGTAGGAAAATGAAGCAGGCTGACTGTTCCGATTCTTATTAAACCATCAACAATGCACACGCAAATTATACCTGTTATCAGTTTAGGTATTACCCTTTCTACCGACAACAACAGCCAGTTGAATCTATGGATAACCAAACGGAATATATGAGTGACCAGAATGCCTGAAACCACCATTAATGCCAGCCTTTGAAGTAAAATAAAAGGCACTTTCTGGTCAAATGTCAGTGACAAAAGGATCCAATACAATGCTAAAAACCCCCATCCACCGATCTGGCACCACCAATAATATCTTGTAAAATTTTTTGGCATTATCTTATTTGGTCAAAGCTATAAGTTTCCGCATCTTATCTGACACTAATTTGTATTAGTGGCTAAATAGATAGCTTGTCGGTTATTCAATCTATGGATTTTATAAATAGCATTCTTACAAAATCCTTCAAAAAAGATCTAACCTCACCGGAAAGATAAGGCCTTTCAAATACTGTGCACCCGGCAGTTTCGTTATATAAAATTATAAATTGTACATTTACATTTAAAGGTTAATAATGCTCGAAATAAGCACCGGCGCTCTACTAAAGACCATCAATTCCCCGGCAGATCTTAAAAAATTGAACAGGGAGCAGCTTCAGCAGGTAACTGATGAACTACGCCAGTATATCATTGATGTGGTTAGCGTGCAGGGCGGCCATTTCGGCGCAAGCCTGGGTGTGGTTGAATTGTCAGTTGCGCTCCATTATGTTTTCAACACTCCTTACGACCAATTGGTATGGGATGTTGGCCATCAGGCATATGGCCATAAAATTTTAACCGGCCGCCGCGATAATTTTATTTCCAACAGAAAATATAATGGCCTCAGCGGTTTTCCCAAGCGCAGCGAAAGTGAGTACGATACTTTTGGTGTTGGCCACTCTTCTACTTCCATCAGCGCAGCGCTTGGCATGGCAATGGCTGCAAAATATAAAGGCGAAAAAGACAGGAAATCTGTCGCCATCATCGGCGATGGTGCAATGACAGCGGGCATCGCATTCGAAGGAATGAACCATGCAGGCGTGGCAGATACTGACATGCTGATCATACTCAACGACAACTGCATGAGCATTGACCCCAACGTGGGCGCATTGAAGGAGTATCTTACGGATATTACTACTTCTCAAACCTATAATAAATTTAAGGACGATATCTGGAAAGCGCTTGGCAAGCTGCCAGTCGGCAAACGCTTCAGCCGCGAAGTGGCAAGCAAAATTGATCACAGCATTAAAAGCTTTTTAAACAAAAGCAGTAATTTGTTTGAAGCATTGAAGCTTCGCTATTTCGGGCCCATTGACGGGCACAACCTTACCAAGCTGGTGGATACCTTGAACGATCTGAAAAGCATCCCCGGCCCCAAGCTGCTACATATCATTACCACAAAAGGCAAAGGCTATTCCCTTGCAGAAAAAGATCAGACCAAATGGCATGCACCTGGTTTGTTCGATAAGATAACCGGGGAGATTTATAAAAAAAGATACGAGACCCCGCAGCCGCCAAAATATCAGGATGTGTTCGGCCACACGATAATCGAGCTAGCGGAAAAGAACAAAAAGATATTTGGTGTGACACCTGCGATGCCTTCAGGGTCTTCATTAAAATTTATGATGGACCAAATGCCCGACCGCGCATTTGATGTAGGCATCTGCGAGCAGCATGCAGTTACATTAAGCGCAGGAATGGCCACTCAGGGAATGAAAGTCTTCTGCAATATCTATTCTTCGTTTATGCAGCGTGCATACGATCAGGTGGTGCACGATGTCGCAATTCAAAATCTGCCGGTAATATTTTGCCTCGACCGCGCCGGACTGGTTGGCGAAGATGGCCCAACACATCATGGCGCTTATGATATTCCTTACATGCGCTGTGTGCCCAACATGATCGTGAGCGCTCCTATGAATGAAAGCGAACTGCGCAACCTGATGTACACGGCACAATTAGATTCCACAGCCAATCCATTTGTGATCCGCTATCCGCGTGGCGAAGGCGTGATGCCGGAATGGAAAACAGAGATGAAGGAAATTAAAATCGGTACCGGCAGAAAATTAAAGGACGGTACTGATATTGCCATCCTTTCATTGGGCCATCCGGGGAATTTTGCGGCAACAGCTATCCGTGACTTGAAAGCAGATGGATTGAATGTGGCACACTATGATATGCGCTTTGCAAAACCGCTGGATGAAAAACTGCTGCACGAAGCCCTCAGCAAATTCAATAAAATAATTACTATTGAAGACGGAACTATAGTTGGTGGCTTTGGAAGCGCGGTGCTTGAGTTCATGTCTAAATATAATTACAAAACCGAAGTCAAAATGCTTGGCATACCCGATGCCATTGTTGAGCATGGCACATTGAAAGAGCTTCATCATGAATGCCATTATGATGCAAAAGCAATAGCAGATGCCGTGCGGGAAATGATGAATGATAAGATCAAAGTGAGCGGATTGAATCAATAAAATTTTTCTGAAATAAAATAACAAGAGCCGTTCTGATAAATTGATGAACGGCTTTTTCATTTCATGTTTTCATATTTCCTTAACATAACAATTAATAAAATTTTATGGAATGAAAAATGATCGGCATCGTTATAGCAAGCAAAATTTCTTATATAATGAAACGCTTTCGCTATTTGTTGCTATCGTTATTGACTTTGTTCATGGTGATGCTTTCTCTGGCCGCGCATTATTATTACAAAGGTTTTTATAAAATCAAAACACCTCATTTCAACTTAATAAATCTTCCGGCTGAAGCAGAGGTTTCAAAAATCAATATGAAAGCCAGTGAGCTGAAAAAATTTGCCAGTGACAAAAAGTTCAGCAAGAAATATATTTTTCTGGTTGACATGAGCATTCCATCCGGAAAGAACCGCTTCTTCGTTTATGATATTTCAAAAGATTCCATTATCATGGCTTCATTGGTAGCGCATGGCTCAGGCGATCATGGCTTCAGACTGAACCCAACATTTTCAAACCAAAAAGAGAGCGGGTGTACCGCTTTGGGGAAATATCGCATCGGCAAAAGCTATGCTGGAAGATTTGGCACCTCATACAAATTATATGGCCTTGACAGCAGCAACAGCAATACGTTCACCAGGAACATTGTTTTGCATGCTTATGATTGCGTTCCAGAAAGGGAAACTTATCCATACCCTATCTGCAACAGCCGCGGCTGCCCGATGGTAGCGCCTAAATTTTTAAAACAACTTGAACCTATCGTTGATAAGAGCAATCAGCCTGTTTTGTTATGCATATTCAATTGAGTTAATAGGGATAAGGCAACGTCTGAACATCGAGTGAAAGAAATATGAGGGTAAAAGAGGACTTAAAAAGTCCGCGGGATTTCTTCTTCTTGAGGCCGGTTCTCATTGAACTCAAGTATGAAGTTGTTCATGCCTTCACCCACCATGATGTTCATGTATTTCTGCTGCACCAGTTCCAGCATCGAAAGGAAAAGAAAGATGGCATGAATGCGGTTCTCGCAAGAAGAGAATATTTTTTCAAATGGCACTACTTTTTCGTCCTGTACCAGGCGCAGCATGTGTTCGCGGCTTTCTTCCATGGTATAATTGTATTCCACCACAGTGTGCACAGGTTTGTTCTGTCTTTCCTGCAGGCGCTGTATCACCCGCTCAAAAGCTTTCATCAGCTTGAACAGCGTGATGTTCTGTATCTCGGTTCCCTCGCTGTTTTCTTCGCCAATATGCGACAATTCCTTTTGCAGGTTGCCACGCCTTGCCATAAGCATGCGCATCGCTTCCATTTCGGCCATGCGGGCAGAAGCTTCTTTGTAGCGCTTATATTCAAGCAATTTATCAATCAGTTCCTGGCGGGGGTCAATTTCATTTCCCTGTTCATCCAGTTCCTTTCTGGGCAACAGCATTTTTGCCTTAATGCGCATCAGTGTTGAAACAAAAAGTATGAACTCGCTGGATAGCTCTATGTTCATGTTCTCTTTTTCATGGATGAAATGGAGAAAATCCTGAATTATTTTATTGATGGGCACGTTGTAGATATCCAGCTCGTCACGCTCGATAAAAAAAAGCAAGAGGTCGAACGGGCCTTCAAACTGCGGCAGCTTTATCTGATAAGAAGTATTGCTCACGAAATTTTTTTAAAACCAAAATGCCAACTACAAATCGTAGCTGGCAAATGTAATAAATAGTATGAGGTTAAAAGTTGAGGTGTTGATAAGTATAAACCGCATTTTGCTGCCAATCAACTTTTCAAGATCGCAACTCTTCAACCTTCTCAGAACTTATACGCAATCCCGATGCCGAACAATTCCTGGATCTGCGGCTTGGGGCCACCCACCGTGCCATCAGCATTTACCGACTTTATGTCGTTGTCATAAATAATATTCACCGACAAGCTCATGCTGATATATTTGGAAACTTTTACAGCGATCACGTTTGTCCAGTTCAGGCTAATGTTTTGCGGGTTATGCAAATAATTGGAAAATAAATCGAGCCTGCCATTGTACACAGCACTGGTGCTTATTTTCTTATTGTAGCCGATGCTTGCAAAAGCACCAAACTCAAACCTTGACTTTTTTGCCGTATCTACACCATAGGCACCTTTCAGTGAAAGAGAATCATTATTCACAATTACCCATCTGGCAGTTGCAGGAGAAATGAAAAAAGAAAAATTATCATTTGGCTTATAATTCAAGCCCGGCGATAATAAGATATAAGCAGGAGCTAAAAAATCAGAAGTCAATTGTTTTGGAAGATTTGCAGGGTAGGCGTATCCCGGCGCAAACTGGCTCCTGAAATTGAAAAGCCCGCTGATGTACCAGTTCTTGCCAATGTCATAGCCGTATTTTGAGAGCAGGTCAATGCGGTCATCTGCTTTTCGGGTGCCAAGACTGGTGGTGCTCACAAAACCATAGGCCAGGTCAAGCGTGTTGTCCCAGGCATGCTTACCCTTTTTATAATATGCATGCATATTTAAAAATGTAGAGAGCGACAAAGAAGAATTATCACCACCGGCAGCCCAGTTGCTCAATGCTGCCTGGTTAAAATTCAGATTATACAATCCGCCAAACTTCCATGTTTTAGGAATGGTATCGTTCGGGTCCTTTTTAATATCCTTGTTTGCTTCACTCTTCAATTCCTGCACTGTTTTATCCTGAGCAGATATACTAAGCACAAATAAAGCTGCTATACAGCTTATCAAAATTCTTTTCACGGTATAAAATTTTTTTATTAAAAAAGAAAATGCCAATCAATTTTTTTCAGAGACAGCAATTTTGGGCTGCAAATGTAAATAATCAATTGGCAAACAAAAAGAAAGTTATTTCTTTAAAGAATCGCGGATTTCTGTCAGCAATTTCTCTGTTGCAGATGGTTCTGCAGCAGGCGGAACTTTTTTGTGTTCGATGCTCTTGAAAGCTTTTACGATCAGGAAAAGAATAAATGCAACGATGACAAATTTAATAACAGCCGCCAGGAAACTGCCATATTTCACAGCTCCCCATGCCAGCTTATCAATGTCTTGCAAATTGGCCGCCTTAAGAGCAGGCGCTAACAACAAAGGCGTTATCACGTTGTCAACCAAGGAGGAAACGATAGCACTGAATGCAGCTCCGATAACTACTGCAACGGCAAGGTCGAGCACGTTGCCGCGCATCACGAAGTCTTTAAATTCTTTAAGCATACTCATAATAGTTGGTTTTTAGTGTTTGAAAAATGAGTTTGAAAATAAGAAAGAAAATCTGAAAATAAATAAATTATTATCAATACATAACATATGTCAGGAAAAAAGATAAATGCTACTTCTTCAACCCGGGGAACTGCATATCGAATTTCTTCAGGGTCTCTCTCAATACAGTCGCGATAGTGTATTCTTTGTACCAGTTCTGATCTGCCGGAACAATTGTCCATGGGATATAATTACAGTTTTCAAAACACTCCTCGTACATTTTCATATAATCATCCCAAAGCTTTGCTTCCACAAAATCATTTTCATTGTACTTCCATTGTTTGGTAGGGTCTTTGATTCTTTCATTTAAGCGGCGCTGCTGTTCTTCTGGTGAGATATGAAGATAAAATTTCAGGATCATAGTATTATTGTGTTCTGTCAATAATTTCTCGAAATCATTAATGGAATCCATCCTTTTTTTAGCCGTCTTGTCATCGCACCATTTGTGAACACGTGTGATCAGTATATCTTCATAATGCGAGCGGTTAAAAATCTGAATCATCCCTTTGGCAGGAGCATGCGCATGTACGCGCCACAAAAAATCATGAGACAATTCTTCTGCAGTGGGCGTTTTGAATGATTTAACAAGAACACCCTGCGGGTTAAGCCTGCCACAAACATTGCGAATGGCGCCATCTTTACCACTTGCGTCCATACCTTGTATTACAACCAACAAAGAATGTTTCGATTCGGCATACAAAAGGTTTTGCAGATCATCCAACTCAGGAAGGATTCTTTCCAATTTTTCTTTTGTTTCTTTTTTATCAAAGTCTTTTGGCGCACGCGTATCAATATCCTTGAGTCTGATGGATGGCATACAACTATTTTTTACTGAAGATAAAAAATCCTGAATTCATACTTTCAGAAAATATGAATTCAGGATAAATGAGCATACGGTTGTTAAACGGACATGATTTCTTTTTCTTTGGCGGCAAGATGCTTTTCAATCAATGCAATGAATTTGTCCGTTATATCCTGCATTTTCTTTTCTGCATCCTTAGCTTCATCTTCGCTCAATCCTTCTTTCTGCAATCTCTTTATTTCTTCAATCGCATCGCGGCGTATGCTTCTTATAGCAACCCTGGAATGCTCGCCCTCCCCGTTAGCCCTTTTTACAAATTCCCTTCTTCTTTCTTCTGTTAAAGGAGGCATAAACAGCCTTATAATGTTTCCGTCATTTTGCGGCGTAACGCCAAGGTTAGCGGCTATGATAGACCTTTCAATTGGCTGAAGCATATTCTTCTCCCATGGCTGGATGGTGAGCGTGCGGGCATCCAAAGCCGAAACATTGGCAATCTGGCTGATTGGCGTATTAGAACCGTAGTAATCAACCACGAGACCTTCCAGCATTTGCGGGCTTGCCTTACCAGCTCTTATCTTAATAAGCTCAGCTTCCAGATGGCTGATCCCTTTTTTCATGGAGTCCTGAGCATCTTCCATAATCAATTCCAGTTCTTCTGACATATAATAAATGAATTAAGAAAAATGCAAACCTACATTAAAAGAGAAATCGGGCAAAGGAGATAAATAAAAAATGAAGGTTAACCCGGAATTAGTTTTTTTGCTCCAGCACAGAGTCATTGGTAAAAGAAACAAGTTTGGATGGTTTCAACTCGATGTTATCCTGTTTGGAAACCGGAGAAGCTTTTGTCGCAACAGTGAGCACTGGCCTTGATTTCACGTAATACAGTAACAAAATAAACCCAAAGAAAAGTGCAATGACTGAAAAAATAAGCAATGTGCAACCTATAGACCTGCCCAGATAAACAAGCGCAACTACCGATAAATTAATAGCTACCAGTGTCAAGGTAATAGCCCGGTGAGAAAACCCTTTATCCAATAACAGATGATGTATATGATTCCGGTCAGGGCTGAACGGAGAGCGGCGATAGAAGATGCGGATTGCAAATACCCGCAAAGTATCCAGCAATGGCATCATCAAAATAGCAAACCCGATTGCCGGTGCAGATGCAACCGGATGGCTCACATCGGTTGTATTAGCGACATTAATAAATTTAATGACCAGAATAGCGTTTATAGAACCAATCAGCAATGAGCCTGTATCGCCCATAAATATTTTGGCCGGCTGAAAATTAAAAATCAGGAATGCCAGCACACTTCCTGCCAATGAAAAAGCAAGAATAGAATAAGAAAGCATATTAACATCGAGAAAATAGAACCCGAATATGCTCAAAGCCATCAGGCCCAAAGTACCTGCAAGGCCATCCACCCCGTCAATGAGGTTAAAAGAATTGATGATCACAATCACTGCAAAATAAGTGAGCAACAAGCTGAACATTTCCGGTACTTGATAAATCCCCAGAAAGCCATGCATGCTTCTGATTTGAACCCCGCCGTAATAAATAATCATAAAAGCTGCCAGCACCTGCCCAATGAACTTCTTTATGGGCGAAATAATGAGTATATCATCTTTTAAGCCCAGAAAGAAAATAATCAATGCTGCCGCAATAAAATACTGAAATTCGGATGATTGTTCAAAATGGATGGTCAGCAGGCAGCCAAATGCAAAGCCTGCGAAAATGCCAATGCCACCAAGAGGGGTGATTGGTGTGTGATGAAGCTTGCGTTCGCCATCAGGAACGTCAAAAAGCTTCTTCATCTCAGCTACATTAATAATAACTGGTATTGCAAGGAATGTTATAGTAAAAGAAATGACTACAGAAAGCAGAACATCAAACATTAGCCTCGTTTTGATTGGTACAAAAAAATAGTTAAATCCTGGCTTTTATAAAACCAATCTTCAGACAAAAAATTGTATGCAAGGTAGCAGTATATTTTAAAGGGAACAAAATCTTTCAATGCCGGATATGCGATCAGAAAGGAGAATGTGAAAACAAGATAAACCAAAACTTTAAGATCTGCAACCGTTACTGCAAAAATAATTCTTTAGTTTTGTCTTCTAATCAATTTTCAAATCATCAAAATGGCTGAATTAAAATCAATCGCTTCTCAGGTCAGAAGAGATATATTAAGAATGGTGCATGGTGCAAACAGCGGCCATCCCGGCGGATCTTTAGGATGTGCTGAATTTTTTACTAGTTTGTATTTCAGCATCATGAAACATGATCCGCATTTCAGCATGGATGCAAAAAATGAAGATGTCTTTTTTCTATCCAACGGACATATTTCTCCCGTATTTTATGCAACGCTTGCCCGCGCAGGTTATTTTGATGTAAAAGAGCTTGCTACTTTCCGTAAAATAAATTCCCGGCTACAGGGGCATCCGGCCACACATGAGCATTTGCCCGGCATACGCGTTGCGAGCGGCTCTCTGGGGCAAGGCCTGAGCGTGGCCATAGGCGCTGCGCTTACTAAAAAGCTCAATAAAGAAAATAGCATTGTATTCTCTCTTCATGGTGATGGGGAACTGGAAGAAGGCCAGATATGGGAAGCTGCTTTGTTCGCTGCTCACCATAAGGTAGATAACCTGATTTCTACTGTTGATTGGAACGGACAACAAATAGACGGCACAACCGCTAACGTGGCAGGGTTAGGGGACATCCACGAAAAATTTGCAGCTTTTGGCTGGACAACTTTGGAGATAAAAGATGGCAATGATATGGACGAAGTCATTGCAGGCATCAATAAAGCAAAAGAATCAGTTGGCAAAGGCAAGCCTATTGCAATTATGATGCACACAGTAATGGGCAAAGGCGTTGACTTTATGGAGAATGACCACAACTGGCATGGCACTGCCCCCAATGATGAACAACTTCAAAGAGCATTGGCTCAGTTGCCGGAAACATTGGGGGATTATTAATATGACATTGGGGCAATGACTCAATTGCTCGATGTAAGACCTAATAAAAAAAACAAATAATAATTAATTTCTGAATGAAGAATTGAGGCATTGAGCTATCGGGCCATTTTCAAATTTCCATTAGCTTTTCAAATCAATCTGCTGCAATGCGGCTTTGCGCGATGGGAACCAGGATGCGATGAAGGCAACTATCAGTATAGTTGCAAATACCAGCAAAAAATCTGTAGCTACTAACTTCACCGGATAATAGTCTATCAAAAACGAACCGCCCTGCAAAGGCACTAATTTGTATTTTACCTGTAGCCAGCCTACAAAAACCGCAA
>Ga0302280_1000164_pt1 | contig 58117 bp, 53 predicted proteins | sample III_Fen_E1_1_FD_198771 | JGI IMG/M metagenome (GOLD analysis project Ga0302280, IMG submission 198771) | Peat permafrost microbial communities from Stordalen Mire near Abisko, Sweden - III_Fen_E1_1 | ecosystem: Environmental > Terrestrial > Soil > Wetlands > Permafrost | place: Sweden: Abisko... | reverse complement strand
TGGTTACATTTGTTTCTGGCACTATACTATGCTTTTTTAAAAGCCCGTCAACTACTATGTTTATTGCGGTTGTGGATAAAGTCTTGACTAAATTTTATTTAGTAGTATAGTTATTAGTGGCAAAAGTCCCTTGGGTATTCTTCTTAGAAGTTTCACTCAAGCAACAAATAAGAAACAACAAAAGAAAGGCAAAAAAGTTATGGCAAAATTAGCACGAATCATCTATTATTCGGATCACCTGCGCGGAATGGTGCACGCAACTCGCAGTTTGCACGACATGGGCATTAACTACGGCAAAGATTTCAGCTACTTCGGCTGCATGACGTCGGGAGTGTTGGAGGCCATTCGGGAGGGTTCTCCCCAGCTGGTCTTCGTCGAACCGGCAATCAAGGTTCGCGCGGAAACTTTGGTCCAACCTTTTTGCATGCGCAATTCGCAGGCCGTTGTCGTGGTTCTTGAACCGGGCCAAAAAAAGCAGTCGCTCGTTTTTGGCGAGCCTCAAACCCCCGAAGATCGGTGGTTTAAGGTGAATAAGGAAGAGCCGATCCTTCATTTACTGGCTGAAGCGTTCAACTCCGGCGTTCAAACATGTCACGGGCTTTTGACTCGGCGGTCAATCTATAGCGAACGGGTCAAGGATTTAGACACCGTCGTTTAAACTTTAAACCATTAATTTTCAAACCAAAACCGGCTGTCTGATTTTTCAGACAGCCGGTCTTTTTTTTAAGAACAAATGATATTTTCAGTAATTTTTTATTCGAAGATTTATTTTTTTTCTTTGAATTCGGCGTCCTTCATATTGCTTTCCGGACTTTTGTTTTCTGGGCCTGCTCCGGCATCGTCAGTCGTACCATTTGTACTAGCACCTGCCGTACCCGCTTGTTGATTCTGGTTCATATATTGGCCAATTTTCTGAATCTCAGTCGACAGTGCGTCGGTTGCTGATTTGATTGCGGCAACATCGGGCGTAGTTGAGTCTTTGACTGTTTTCAACGCCGCTACTTTTTCATCAATTGTCTTTTTTACGTCAGCTGGAACTTTATCTCCCGCGTCCTTTAATGCTTTCTCCGTCGTGTATATCATCTGTTCGGCGATATTTTTTGTTTCAACGGCTTCTTTTTTCTTGGCGTCTTCTGCTTCATTTTTCGCTGCGTCCTGCTTCATTTTTTCGACTTCTTCTTTGCTGAGGCCGGATGAAGCAGTGATTTTAATCGAATTAGATTTGCCGGTAGCTTTGTCTTTTGCAGACACGCTCAAAATACCGTTTGCATCGATGTCGAAGGTGACTTCAATCTGAGGCATGCCTCGCGGTGCCGGAGCGATTCCTCCAAGATTGAACTGTCCGAGGGATTTGTTGTCGCTGGCCATAGGACGTTCGCCTTGCACGACATGAATAGTCACATCAGTTTGGTTGTCGGCCGCGGTAGAAAATGTCTGAGATTTTGAAGTAGGGATGGTCGTATTTTTTTCGATCAATTTTGTTCCGACCCCGCCCATTGTTTCAATGCCGAGTGACAATGGAATGACGTCGAGGAGAAGCACGTCATGAACGTCTCCACCGAGGATTCCACCTTGAATCGCCGCACCGAGCGCCACGACTTCATCTGGGTTAACGCCTTGATTTGGAATTTTGCCAAAAAAGTCATTGACGGCCTTCACCATTGCAGGCATACGCGTCTGGCCTCCGACGAGGAGCACCTCATTAATCTGATCTTTTTTGAATGGCGAAGCATCCATTGCACGTTTCGTAATTGCGATTGCGCGGTCGATGAATTCAGCTGTTAATTCTTCCAATTTTGCACGAGTCATTGTGATCAAAAGGTGTTGTGGACCGCTTGCACCGCTGGTAATGAATGGAATGTTGATTTCGGTCTGTACAGCCGTAGAAAGCTCAATTTTGGCCTTTTCAGCGGCTTCGTCGAGGCGCTGGAGGGCTAATGCGTCGCTGCGCAGGTCGATTCCGTTCGATTTCTTGAATTCGTCAGCCATCCAGTTAATTATTTTCTGGTCGATGTCTTTTCCGCCGAGGTGCGCGTCGCCATCTGTTGATTTAACTTCAATGACACTATCACCCACTTCGAGAACTGAGATATCGAATGTTCCTCCGCCGAAGTCGAACACTACGACTTTTTCGTCTTTCTTTTTATTGAAGCCATATGCAAGAGCTGCAGCTGTCGGTTCGTTGATGATTCGTTTTACATCAAGACCGGCGATTTTACCCGCGTCTTTTGTGGCTTGGCGCTGTGAGTCGTTGAAATATGCGGGTACTGTGATGACGGCCTCTGTAATTTTCTCACCAAGACGTGCCTCCGCATCATTTTTCAATTTCGTAAGAATCATCGCACTGATTTCCTCTGGTCGATACCATTTGTCGGCCATCTTTACTTCGATTCCACCCGATGCCGATTTCTGCATTTCAAAAGGCACCGATGCGCGGTCTTTTTGTACCGCAGGATCGTCGAAATTATGTCCAATGAAACGCTTGATCTGGTATATCGTGTTTTTCGGATTTGTAACACCCTGCCGTTTTGCGAGGAGTCCGACGAGTCTGTCACCCGTTTTTGACTGGGCAACAATCGACGGTGTTGTACGCGCACCTTCTGCATTTTCGAGAATTTTCGGATCCCCTGCTTCCATTACTGCTACCGCGGAGTTTGTTGTTCCGAGGTCAATTCCAATTATTTTTGACATAGGTAATATAGATTAATTTTTAATAGTTAAAACTGCTAAAATTACAAAACAAAAAACAAAAAAAGTATAAAAATTAAAGAGAAGGCGCACGAGTCGGTTGACTCATAAAGAATTCAAATGAAGTGTAGGGTGAAACTCGTGTTTGAACGAAAATGGATTCGACGGCAGCAGCAATGTCACGTGTGACCGAAATCGGTAGACAAAGCACTTCTTTAGTAGACGTAGTTTCAGTTGAAATCTTACCGGATACAGAAATGACCGGTGTAACCGAAATAACACGTCCACGCATGACGCCAGCCACTTCGACAATTTCAAATTGCACACGAATAAGCCGGCCGGATTTATCGGTCAGTATGCGCTCGTGTATGCCTTTGTTGGCGGGGTTTATAAGCATGTTTATACAGCTAATTACAGTAATTATATCAAAATTATTTCATATTTCAAATCAGTATCTTATTTCTTGAACTCCCCCACTTTTACTTTCGGAGCCTTCAGTGTCCGGCCATTATATGAGTATCCTTTTTGTACGACGCTTGTGACGATATGATCCCATTTATCGTCGGTGACTGGTTCATATTCGATGGCTTCGTCGCGCATTGGGTCGAATTTTTGACCCTCAGGATTAATTTCCTTGAGTCCGTTGTCTTCGAGCACTTTTTTGAGCTGGTTGGAAATATATTCGACACCGACTCGCCAATTTTTATCGACTTTTTCCCAAGCTTCTTTATTTGCAAAAGCCATACCAAAACTGTCCAGAACTGCAGTGAGTTCCGCCATGAGCGATTCATTAGCGAATTTCATAAACTCTTTTTGTGATTCTGCGTCGCGTTTGCGTGCGTTAACGAATTCGGCTTTGTCTTTTTGCCATTTGGTCAAGTAGTCCTGCTTTTCGGCGAGGGTTTTCTTTAATTTTTCCCGAAGTTTTTTTATTGTTTCAGTTGAAGATTCCTCGGCGACAACGCTGTCATCGAGTCCAGCATCTGCAGAATCATCAAGCACCGTCTCAGGAGCCGAGTCAGAATCAGCGGCTGTTTCAACGTCATTTTCATCAATTATTTCATCATCTTTCATATTTTTAGTATACGCTAAAAAAGAAAAATCGTCGAGAAGTTTGTGTCGAGAGCGCATTCCCTTACTTTAAAAAGAAAATGTGGACACAAAAAGTGTCCACATGATTTTGACTGATTGGCTATTCGCTCGGCAAACGCATTTCCAACAACATTTTGTAACGTTCCGTCAGAACTCGTGTCGCTGATGCGTTCGAGCTGTACAATTTTGCATACAAGCTCATTTCGTCGGCGTAGCTCATTTGTTCGGTTTTTAAGTTATTAATGTTAGCCGGTTTTGTGAATTGGAATCCGGCAATTTGCTTTGCATATTTGTCCCGATTTTGTTTCGGAATTTCAATGCTTGCAAGTTGCGCCCGACAGGCTTTTTCGAGAATTTCTTCGGCGCAGTAACTCATGTTTTCATCGCCCGCCAAAGAATATTTTTCGAAGAGCAAAAAAATGTCTTCGCAGTGACCGGCAGCGTTTTCATGACCGTCGGGTTTGTCGAAGCTTGCGACCATTTTTTCAATCCATGCAATCGCTTCCTGTTTGAGCTGTGCTTTGCGGTCTTGTCTCCGAGCGGTAATTACGAGGGTTGCGGCAAACAAGACACCTAATAGCATCGAGAATGTTTCCGATTTTATTTTCATGTAAAGATCTCCTTGTTAAAGTTTTGTTTGGTTGAACTGGCGATACTTTGTCATAAAACAAATAAAAAAACAAGTCCCGGTTCTCGAGGCTTGTTTTTTTGTGAGTGAAATATTTGAAACTCTTAACGCTTAGACCACTGTGGAGCTTTACGGGCTTTTTTGAGACCGAATTTACGGCGCTCTTTTGCGCGAGGATCGCGTTTTAGGAATCCGGCTTTCTTTAAAAGACCTCGGAGTTGAATATCATATTCGTTCAACGCTCGGGCGACACCATGACGGAACGCCTCGGCTTGCGAATGAATTCCCCCACCTTTCAATACCGCTGTAATTTTAAATTTAGCAGCAATTTTTGAAGTAGTAAGCGCATCGTGAATAATAGCCTGGAGCTCCTTTGTTGGGAAATAGACTTCGAGTTCCTTGTCGTTAAAAAGGAAACTTGTTTTTGTAGCAGGAGTCATGCGAACGCGAGCTGAAGCTGTTTTGCGTCGTCCGATTGTTTCGATATAGCGCTCTCCTGAAGTTGTGTGTGTAGTCTTTTCCATATTATTCTGTAATTGTTAAATTCTTCATCATTTTTGATCGAAGGCTATTTGACGGCAACATGCGGTAAATGGCTCGTTCAAACACTTCTGAAAAACCTTTTCGTGCGATCAAAGCGCCAAGTTTTTCGGTATTGATACCACCGCGGTATCCGGTGAATGTGACGTATTCTTTATCATCTTTTTTCTTTGAATCGATAGCGGCTTTTGATGCATTTATGATGCTGACTTTTACGTCAGGAGCGGCATTGCGAACATATGAAGCCTTATTTTTACCCATGAGAATAGTAGCCGCTTCACTTGCGACCCGTCCCATTTTCTTTCCTTGTGCGTCTATTTTGTAGTTCATTGTAATTAAATTTATACGGTATTATACGAATTCAATCACGGCCATAGGTGCCGCGTCAAGCTTTCGTGCCGGTAATTTAACGATTCGTAGGTATCCGCCGTTTCGTTTGGCATATTTCGGAGCGACCTTTTCGACGAGGATTTTCGCTTCGCGTTCCCCACCGATTTTCGTGATGATGAGGCGTCGGCTGGCAAGTGTGCCGATTTTCGCCTTTGTTACGAGTTTCTCAACAAATGGTCGCAACTCTTTTGCTTTTGCTGTTGTTGTTGTAATGCTTTCGTGGAGAACAAGTGATCGCGCCAAAGAACGCACCAGAGCGTCTCGCTGGTTCATCTCTCGTCCGAATTTTCTTTTTTTGCTGTGGTGGTTCATTTTAGTAAATAATTATACGTACTGTTATTTGAGCGTGATGCCATATCCGGAAAGCACTTTCTTGATTTCCTGAATGCCTTTCGAGCCGAGGCCGTCGACATCGAGGATATCAACCTCTTTCTTTCTTGCCAAGCCGCCGACTGTGCGAATATTTGCGCTCGTTAATGCTTTTGCTGTACGAGGTGAAAGACCGATCGAGTCAATTCGAGTTTTCAAAAATTCAACGTCGAGCTCTTTTTTCGGAGCTTTTTCATCGTTTTCAGATTCATCACCTTCCGCTGAGGTCTTTGCTTTCTTTGGAGCTTCGATCGGTTCCTCTTCTTTCCAACCGACGATTGCTTTCAATTGTGTAATCATGATACCAACTGAATCTTCCAATGCTTTTGCAGGTGTGAGAGTTCCGTCTGTTTCAATAGTAATGCGGAGACGATTGAAATCTGTTCGGTCACCAACGCGCATATTTTCAACTTCGTAATTGACACGATAAATCGGAGTAAAAGTCGCATCGAGGCTGATTGAACCGATTTCAACACGCTCTTTTTCGAGAACTTCTTTTGGAACATAGCCGAGGCCTTTTGCGACAGTCAATTCAATATCGAGTTCAGTATTTTTATCGGTAATGTCTGCGATATGAAGATCAGAGTTCAAAATTTCAACCTGACCTGGGACTTCGATGTCTTTTGCTGTGACAGCATGAATGCCTTTGACCTTGATCGTGAGAGTCTGAACTTCATCTGTAATCATTTTCACGCGGAGTTTTTTCAAATTAAGAAGAATGGTGATGACGTCTTCTTTAACTCCTGCGAGTGAAGAAAATTCATGTTCAACACCTTTAATTTTGACTTTCGTAACAGCTGCACCTGGGATAGAAGAAAGAATGATGCGACGCAATGAATTTCCAAGTGTGTGTCCATAGCCTGGATAGAGTCCATCAATTTCGTAAATGCCATTATTACCCTCCTCGCGGACGATCTTTGGCTTTGATGGGAGCAAAATGTTGTTTGGTGTTGACATATGTTTTTTATTAAAAATAAACTCCGATTAATAATGTTATCTGCTGTAAAATTCCAGTACCGCGCCGACATTAAACAGAAGCTCCGACTGGTTCGCGACGGGAATACCGTCAACGGTTACCTGCTTCTTTTCGACGTCGAGTTTGAGCCACGCCGGCGATTTTACTGTTTTTAATCGTTCGTCGAGTGTCGTGAAGATGGCCTTTTTCTTGCTACCCTCGCGGATAGAGACAACATCGCCAATCGAAACCTGATATGAAGGAATAGTAACGATTGTACCGTTGACCAAGAGATGACCATGAGAAACCATTTGGCGAGCTGCCTGACGTGTTGTTGCGTAACCTGCGCGCAATGCAACATTATCCAAACGTCCTTCAAGGAGTCGAACGAGAATTTCACCAGCGCTGCCTTTTTCACTCATGGCTTTTTTCACATAGTTTGTGAACTGTCGTCCTGGTACACCATAGCTCATGCGAGCTTTTTGTTTTTCGAGCATGCCGAGACCGTATTCAGATTTTGCGCGAGGTTTAGTTGCGCCGGATCGGCCGGGAGCTTTTCCTGCTACATTTCCTGAACGGATAGCGTATTTTTGAGTTTGAGTTTTCTCAAATACCGGTACTCCGAGTCGTCGTGCTATTTTGTATCGTGGTCCAATAATCATGGTTTTATATTAAAATTATTCGTTATGTTATACGCGTCGCGGTTTCTTTGGCTTCGGACCGTTATGTGGAACCGGTGTCACGTCCTTGATTGAGCTAATGAAAACGCCTTTTGAAATGAAACCTCGGATTGATGATTCGCGACCTGAACCAGTTCCTGAAACAACAACGGCCACTTCTTTGAGACCGATTGGCTGTGCTTTTGCCGCGAGTGTTTCGCCGACTTTTGCAGCTGCAAACGGTGTTCCCTTTTTTGCACCTTTGAAGCCAAGAGCACCGGCTGATGAAGCGAAAATCGCATTACCTTTTGTGTCAGTTAAAAGCAATTTTGTATTGTTGTATGTTGATTGAACGTACAAGACACCACTATCGAGGCGTTTTTTTGAGCCTGAAGAAGCAGATGCTTGAGCCGTAGCTTCTGTTTTAGGCATAGCCTTAGAAGCCGCATCTTTTGGAGTGGTTGTTTTTTTTGCTTCTTCTTCAGTTTTTACGATTGTTCGTTTTCCCATTTTTTTTGATTTAATTTCAGTGTATATCCGTTATGTTCGATTATGTTTTCTCTTCTTTCTTACGTCCTGAACCCATAGTCTTTCGAACGTTTCCACGGAGTGTTCGAGAGTTTGTTTTTGTTCGCTGGCCTCGGACCGGAAGTCGGTGGATGTGGCGGGAACCTCGATACGTTTTGATGTCCTTTAATCGTTTGATGTTTGAAGCGACTTCGCGTTTTAGGTCACCTTCAATTTTGAACGATTCGATTATTTTGCGGATTTCGTTTTCTTGCTCAACTGTCAGTTCTTTTGCTTTTTTGCTTACTTCAATTTTTGCTTTCTTCAAAATGAAAAGGGCTCGTGAACGACCAACGCCATAAAGCGTCGTCAGTGCGATTTCGAGTCTTTTTTCTTCTGGGATTGTAATACCGAGGATACGCATTTTTGTTTTATATTTAAATTATTGTTTATGAAAATTTCCCAAATTAACCTTGGCGTTGTTTATGACGTGGGTTTGCGCTACAAACGACATATACATAGCCCTTTCGACGAACGGTTTTGCACTTTGGACAGATTTTTTTGACTGATGCTTTTACTTTCATTTTATATATGTATTTTTTTGAAAACTTTTACAATCGTTTCGTAATTCGCGCACGTCCGCCGTATGGATCCAACTGAAGCTCGACTTTGTCGCCGATCAGGATACGAATGTGGTGCATTCTCATTCGACCGGCCAAATATGCAAGAACCGTTTCATCGCCAGCAGTACCATCGACCTTCACGCGAAAAAGCGTGTCGGGCAGGGCTTCTGTTACGATACCGAAGGCTTGGTTTGCGGCTTTACTATTTGGGGCTTTTTGGATATCCATTTAAAAAAACGTGTTTAGCCATCATACCAAAAACATGGGACAAAAGTCAATAGCCGGCGGTTTAACATGCGCTTCCTAAGCTATTTTGAGTCGTTATTTTTGTATAACTATGCTAATTCGTGAAGCTGAGCTCGGAAACGAGTGTTTCCAGAACGGGAACATTGTAGCATGGATGGTACCAATTGCGCTATACCCTTTTAATACAGCCGTACCAGCGGTCGAAGAAAGACCAGCTAATTGAGTGGCTAACGTCGAAGTCGGAACGATTCCAACGAGATTCATATTCCCTATTAAGCTGAAATTCAGGATCGCGCCGTTTGTATATGAAAATGTTTGTGGATTGGTTATCGTGAATTGTGCCGATTCTAAATCTTGTGGATCAAATGAACTGTTATATTGTGTCGATGAAATCACTTTAGCAAGGTTTGCTTTTTGAAGTACAACTGCCGAAAGTGACCCCTCCATTCCAATATTTGCTGTCGTAGATGAAGTTGAAGATGCGGAAATTGGAGTATAGATAATATTGTATGCATTATTGATGAGTACATATCCTGCTGGAACTAATGTTTGTGCTTGTGAGAAAAGATTTTTTTGCAAAGTCTGTTCCATGGTCTGATTTGCTGATGCGACAGTACTACTTGACACAATAATTTGATGTCCCGAAGAGCCTCCCGTTATTCCAGCACCATTTGGATTCAACCGACCATAAAATCCGGTATATTTTGGCCCATCTTTGTATGCTAATATCTTGAAGTCACCGTATGAAGGATTTGTAATCAGATCCGATGTTGCAATATTGTAAGATGAACCACCCACTGATGCGGTTACTGCGACAGGAACGCTTCCAGCTACACCTTTTGATACGCCAGGGATGCTAATAGTGTTATTTGTTGTATAAATAAGGCCATTTCCGCTCGACAATCGAGTTCCAGCGACTATTTTTTGAGATGCGGAACTGTAATTATTGTACATAATAACCGTACCTTTTGCGGAAGTAATTACAACGGGTCCGATAGTTGCCGGAATTTGTTGTTGTAATTCGCCGCTGGTCTGAATAATTTGATACGCTATTGTGTTTGAAGCCGTTGAATTCAAATATGCATTGTATGAACCGTCTATCGGTATATCGATGGTTGCAGGAGTGATGACCACTGTTGCACGAGCGTATACGATTGAAAATGCATACGCTATCGCTAGCACGCAAACAAGAGCGATGATTCCAAATGTCCATGGTTTTACAGAGCGTGTGCCGATAATACCGTTATTCGTTTTTTTAATCCGAGGTTCTCGGATCTTTTTAATTTTTTCTTTAAAAGGAATTTCTTCTCGTTCAACGGGAATTGCCTCGCGTAGAGGAGGTTTGTGTTTGATTGGAATCATGTCTCGGATTATTTTATTCATGATTGTAATGCAAATACATAGAGACTCATGAGCGGGTCTTCTTTTTCTTTATATTGATGCGATACAGCCGAATCGAGAGAGCTTTTTTCTATTGGAGTAACAGTGATTGGTTTCGCTTGTTGAAGTGAAGCGAGTGCGTGTTCGTAGTATGAATAGTGCATATCTGTTAGAAGATATACATAATGAGGAGTTGAATCAGATTGTCCAACTGCTGTGAGTGTATCCGTGAATTGTTTTAGCCATAGATCAGTGCTTTTACGCGCGACAGATTTTATTTTTAAGTTTTCTGTAGGATGAAGTGCGTTTTTAGCCACGAGATTAAGAGATGAATGTGTGATTTCTTTTGATTGGCCGAGAGCCAAACTTGAAGCCCGTGATAGACCGGCCGTTCCCTCTGGAAACGATGCAATTGCGGCACATACGCCGTTTTTTACGATAATAAGATCGGAAATTTCGTTATGGATATGGATTGCAATGTAATTGTCACTGTTTGTTAATAGATTTCGTAAAGCTGAATATTGCAATAGAAGCGATGAATGATATTCAATATTTCGTGAATTCGTCCGTACCGATTTTTCGATAGTTTGCTCAATTGCGGAAAGTATAGATTTTGAACTGATTGAAATTGCAAATGAAACTTCGAGTTCGCGTGTTTTTTTATCTTCAAAATGATTGGTCGGATAGCCGTTCAATTTAACTTCAAAAATTTTCTGTTCGATAAAGGCAAGATCGGATTCTCGCGATCCGCTATGGTCTGCAAGGAATTTTTGTTCGAGTGCATGTCTTTCTTCGTCGACAATTGTTTTAATTATGGTTTTTGTGACTTCGGTTTCTTTTTCATAGGAAATTTTGATTGTTTTTGTTTTCGAAATGATCCACGGCGAAGAGAAAATGACATGAATTTTAGATACCGGAATAGTAATTGAATGTGATGATGTTATTTTGAGACCTTCTTGGATTGTTTTTTCTGAGACAGAAGAAACTGCATCGAGCATGGCAGATAAGATTTTAGCGCTGCTCCTACTGTGAATGTCAATTTCACGCGGTGCTATTTCTGATACCACACTGTGAAATATTCGTGGTGGAATTCCCGGACCAGCCACAGTCGTAGATGAGGACATTTGCGAGAATAAAACGAGTGAACCGCGGACGAGGCCACTTTCAATGCCGATTATGAGGCACAATTCTTCCCCATTTTTCGGAATTTCAAAATGACTTGTTCCTGATTTTGTAAAAAGCGAAAACGACATGAGGAAATTATAGCACGATCACTATTTTGGCCAAAATTTAAATTAAGCTAGATTAAGATGGCTTTGATGCGGCGGACACCCTGCGAGACCGCTTCCTCTTTTTGGATTTTGAAATGCCATTTACCTTCGGGACCGGCGAGTTCTGATGTATTTTTTACATGTGGGCCACCGCAGAATTCTTTTGAGTATGCGTGCTCGAAATCGGAGCCGACAAAATAAATTGAGATTTGATCACCGTATTTTTCATTGAAGAAATGTCGCGCTCCTGTTTTTTCCGCGTCTTCTCGCGGCATTGTTATGTTTTGAACCGGCAATTTTGAGGCGATTTTTTCGTTTACAATATCTTCGACTTGTTTTTTCTGTTCATTGGTCATTTTTGCGCCATATGAAAAGTCGAACCGCAGACGCTCTGGCGTAATATTCGAGCCTTTTTGTCTTACTGAATCGCCGAGAACATCATGAAGTGCTTGATGGAGGAGGTGCGTCGCTGTATGATATCGCATCGACATCTCACTCGTGTCCGCGAGACCACCTTTGAATTTTTGTTCAGCTCCAGCACGCGAGAGGGATTGGTGTTTTTTAAATTCTTCATTAAATCCTTTTTCATCGACAGTTATTCCCTTTTCCTTCGCCAGCTCGATTGTCATTTCGAGAGGAAAACCGAAACTTGAAAAAAGATTAAAGGCATCGTTTCCTGAAATGAAGCCAATTTTTGCCATATGCTCAAATTCACGAGTACCATGAATGAGAGCGTCGGCAAACTTCGTCGATTCTTCAGTGAGAACTTTCTTAATTTCAGCCGATTTTGAAATAAGTTCCGGATATGCCGTTGAATATATCGAAATAAGTGTGTCAACAAATTTTGAAATACGCTGCGCGTCGAGTTTTTTATCAGTCGTATTCATAATCGCGCGTCGAATAAGCCGGCGTAAAATGTACCCGCGGTCAGTGTTTGACGGAATGACATCGTCTGAAATCATGAAAACACTTGCGCGTAAATGGTCGGCGACTATGCGTTTGTTTCGCAATTGTGCCTCGGGATTTTTCATCAAATCCATTACAGGTTTCAATAAATCCGTGTCATATATATTATCGACACCTTGTAATGTCATAGTCAGACGTTCCAAACCTGCGCCGGTATCGACAGATGGTTTTGGTAATTTGCCGATGATTTTACCGTCTTTTTTCTCGTATTGCATAAAAACGTCGTTCCATACTTCGATAATTTTGCGGGAATCGTCCGCTGCGACATATTCATCGTGCTTCAATAATTTTCCAGCGAACGAATTACCGACATCGTAAAACATTTCAGTATCGGGACCGCATGGGCCGTTATCGCCCGCTTCCCACCAATTATTTTTCGCGGGTAAATAGAAAATGCGTCCTGCCGCGCCCTGCGTCGTATCGCCGCCAAAATCGATGCTGTTTTTTTTGAAAACTTCGCGCCAAATGTCGGCCGCTTCGTTGTCACGCGGTGCGTTCGCATCCCCTTCAAATACGCTGACATAAAGTCGGTTCGGATCAAGGCCGAGACCTTCATTTCTGCTTGTCAAAAATTCATAACTCCATTCGATTGCCTCGCGTTTGAAGTAATCGCCGAGCGACCAGTTGCCGAGCATCTCGAAAAACGTGGCATGAATTTTATCGCCAATATCGTCGATGTCGGTGGTGCGCAGACATTTTTGTGAATCGACGAGACGCGTGATGATAGTGTCGTTTTTGCTGTCATTATTGCCGCTCGAACCTGCTTTTTTATATAGTTCGCCGAGCAAATACGGAATTAAAGGCTGCATTCCAGCCGTGTTAAAAAGCGTCGGGTTTGTTATACCCTTTTCATCGCTCGTCACCAGAGACGCCGAAGGAATAACCGTGTGTCCCCGCTTCTCAAAAAAAGCCAAAAACCGCGAACGAATGTCGGCGGAGGTCAGTATTGGAGCAGATTTGGGTTCCATGCCCGTCAGTGTAACAAAAATAAGCCCAAAATTAAAGTGTCTTTAGCCACTTCCGATATTTCATGTCCATATCCTCAAAACTTTTGCTGTTATCTGCTATTTTCTTTTTTCCGTGAACCATAATAATTTTTGCATTAAGTTTAATGGCCTTTTTCAATTCGGGCACTTTTTTCAGATGTTCAATTTTTTCTTTTGCTTTTGCAATGAGAGATTCCATTGATTGGGTTACGTTTTCAATAAAAGCGTCGGGACTTAATGGGGATCCCGTCGCCATTTTTATGAATTCTTTTGATGGATAGAGGGAACCGTACTTCCAAACTTTCACCATCTCCTTTCCTATCTTTGGATTATCCACTATGTGGCCGTATTTTTTATAAAAATAATCGCGCCACTGCTCCACTCCCAGTTGTGCCAGTGCATACCCGTGATAATAAGCTGAACTTTCCCACGAATAGATGTGTGGCACGTTCAAAACGCGGAGTGAATCATTTGAAAAGTCCATGTATTTTTTAGATACCTTTTTTGCTGCTTCAATCACAAATTTATGGCTCAGTTTTTTGCATTCATAGATTTCTTTTTCAAAAGTTGAAACAAACAACATACCCATGAGCCCGAGTGGAATCATGGGGTGAAGCTTTGCTACCTTACGTTCGTATATTTCCAGAGGATATGGTTCCCCGGCGGAATTTTTAGCATATCTTGTTCTCCATTCTATGCTGTTTGATATAGCTTCAATGAACATGCTTTGAGTTTCAGCCCAAGAAACGCTTAGCGGCGGATATTCATGATTAAGGCAACTTTCAGTTTGAACCGAGTTTAATAAATGTGCCGCATGGCCGCCTTCATGGAACAGCGTATTGATGCCTTGAATTCCCGAACCGATTTGTCTCGGAATGGCATTGCAGGTAAAGCCGGCAGTAGCGGGGATTCGTTTTAATTTTCCCGTTCCCTTGTCTTTTTTGTACTGCACAACGACAGGCCAATGGCAAAATCCGTTGCTGTATTTTCCTTTTCGATCAAGCAAGTCCAAATTCAACGAGCCTCCTTGAAAATCAATACCGAGCGATGCGAACGATTTTCCCCAATATGAAAGGGCGTGGTCAAATTGAAAATAAGAGTCTTCTTCTTTTGTGAAATCCCCTGTCATCATGTAGCCAAAATTCCACGGTTTACGTAGTCCGGGCATTGTTTTTTCAAGTTCTCGAATTTTTTCAAAACCGAATTTTGTCTTTTCGTAAATAACGTCGAAAATCGCGAAAAGTTCCTTCATTGTCATTTTTTCATCAATATGAAGTTTATACGCATAAAAATTATCGTAACCAAGTATTTTTGCAAATTTGTTTCTTAATTTTATAATTTCGATATATTCGTCGAGCGTGTCGAGAGCCAGCTTTTCCGTCGCTTCAAAACAGGCCCTTCTGGTTGCTTCGTCCGGATTGGTGCGCATAATGACGCGCATCTTATTTTCAGATGCCGGAATAAATTTTTTAGTCTTCGGGTCGATATAGCCTTCTTTTCTTGTGGTATGTTTCGTAAGTATTACTGCTTCCAGTTTCGCGGCCTCTTTTTTGACGGCCAAAGCTTCTTCGGACATTTGATACATGCTGAAAAAACTTTTCCAGGCATGAAGTTTTTCACGATCACTTTTGCTTGTTTTTCCATTTTTTATGAAGAAAAGGACTTCATTTTTGAGATTGGCATTTGCACGAAAATTATCCCGTTCTGCCTGGGCCTTGTTCATGTGTTTGTCCACGCTGTGATCTCCTATATGTGAAATCCAAAAAGCTTTTTCATATGCTGTATGGGTGCGGTTGAAATTTGCATTTAAATATTCGAGTAGTTTTTCCGCAGAGGTGAATTTTTCCTTTTTCATACTATTCATTATACATACTATTTATCGGATTCAAATTGCTTCAATACTGCAAAATCCTTTTTCAGGACATCGCGCATCGAGCCGTTATAGAGGGCGGCTGCGGGATGATACAGCGTTATGATTGAAATTGGGCCGTACGACGCGGTCGCGGCGAAACTCCGGCCATGGATTTTGCCGATTGGTTCGAGTTCCGAATTGAGGCCGAATTTTTTCATGACATAGTCCATGCTGAGCCGGCCGAGCGTGGCGATGATGCGTGGTTGAATGATTTCAATTTGTCGGTCAAGAAAACCGCCATATAGTGTAATTTCCTCCGGTGTCGGGTCGCGGTTTTCAGGTGGGCGATCCTTTACGATGTTGGTGATGTAGACTTTGTCGCGGGTCAAGTCAATTGATTCAATTAATTCTGTTAGAAATTTTCCTGAAGCACCACAAAATAGTTTGCCGGTTTTTGCTTCATTTTTTCCTGGAGCTTCGCCGACGAAGAGTATATTTGCGTCGCAATCCCCTTCTCCGACGACTGGAAAATATTTGTTCGACGTGCGAAATTCGTAGAGCGGTGATTGTTTGAACGCAAGAAGCTCGTCGTCAATTTTATGCATCTTGTCGTCTTTAGGCATAGAAATAAATTAGTAGTACAGAATTTACGTACCGCAAATTTCGCCAATTTCATTCATTGTTGCTGCTATACCTGTTTCATCGAGTCCTGATTCGTGTAAAATTTTTGGAGTTATTTCGCGGCATAAAATGATTCCACGATCAAGTAGATATTTTTTATGAACATTTGAAAGTGTTCCCAGACACGTGAATGGGTGAAGTTTTGCCGCGGTAATAATGTCATGCAGATTTCCTTGCGCCGGATAGTTCCAGCCGACCATTTTGAGTCCAACACATGAGCCGTATTTAATGGCTTGTTCAGTAAATTTTGTATTGGTAATGAGCCAACCTTCGGCTAATGCCCGTCGTTTGCCTCCATAATCGAAAATTGCTCCGGCGGCCAAGATATCGTCGATGCGGGCTTTTACATAGAGTGCTACTTTTAAATCAGATTTCAAGCCGAATTCATTATGAAATTTTGCTTCGACCATAATCAATTTTTCAGCATTCCATGCAACAACGTCGGTTTCATGTTCAACGCATGAGCCTTTGACGATTTGGTCAGTTAGAGTTTCAAATTTCCACGATTTAAAAATGTCGGCAACGAATTTTTCAAACGGAAAGCCGTTCGGGCCAAGCTCGGCGAGTGCGCGACGCAATGAATATCGCGTTGCTGTCGACATCGATTCTTTGCGTAGGATTTCAAATGCATGACGATAAATATCAGCGCTTGTCATGCCGCTGACAATTTCCTTCGAGACATGATCCATGGTTTTTTTTACCAAATCTGCCGAAGCGCCTGAATTTTCCAGCGATTCGAGAAGTTTCGAAGCGTCAAAAAGTTCGTTCGAACCATCGGCTTTTGTAATAAAAATTTGTGGCATTACCGCGCAATTATATCACAGGATAAAAAATATCTGCTACGCGATAACTCCCCCACCGACACAAATTGCACCGTCGTACATAACGAGTGATTGTCCAGACGATAATGCGTATTGTGGCTCTTCAAAATAAATTTCGCAGGTGCCAGCTTCGAGCCGCATAATCATAATTGGAGTTAATTGTGCGCGGTATCGGGAACGAGCCATCAATCGTTTTCCAACATAGTTTGCGCCGTTTCCAGCAGGCCAGTTTATTTTAATCAAGCGGGTCTCTTTGCGACCATTTGGTAAAACGCCTTCGGAATTTTCGGTTGCGTCCGTTTCATCTTTTTTAAAAACTTTATGTGCCACCGTAATCGTATTTTTTTCGACATCTTTCGCGACAATATAATACGGCTCATCGTTGGGAGTTTTGTGTCGGTCATGTATGGTGAAGCCTCGTCGTTCGCCGAGTGTAAAGAAAAAAGCTCCATCGTGCGTGCCGATAATGTGATCGTCAATATCGAGGACGTCACCAATTTTCGGCTGTATATAATGAGAGAGAAATTCTTTAATGTCGATTTTGCCGATGAAGCATAAGCCTTGGCTGTCTTTTTTCTCGGCAGTCGGCAAACCAAATGATTTTGCTAATTCGCGTACGCGCGGTTTTTCAATATTTCCCACAGGAAAAAGTGTTCGATGTAATTGTTCCTGCGTCAAAGTCCATAGAAAATATGACTGGTCTTTGTTTGCATCGTTTCCAGCGACTAAATTAAATGTATTCGGTGCAGATGGTGAAGGTAAAATTTGAGCATAGTGTCCTGTTGCTATATAGTCCGCATCTTGTTTGATCGCCCAATCATAAAATCCTCCGAATTTGACATGCTTATTGCACATAACGTCGGGATTTGGCGTTCGGCCGGCACGGTATTCGGCAATCATATAATCGACGACCTCGCGCTTGTATTCAGCTTCTAAATCAAGTGTTTCGAATTTGATACCAATTTTTGCGGCGACGCGCATCGCATCGAGACGGTCTTCGCGCCACGTGCACTTCAAACCCGAAATGTCTTCGTCCGGTTGCCAAACTTTTATAAAGACTCCTGTCACATCATATCCGTCGCGCAATAAAAGAGCCGCGGACACCGAACTGTCCACACCTCCTGACATCCCGACAAATACTTTTTTGTTTAATTTTTTCTGCGTCATTTCATCAATTGCATTATCGGCTTCACATCGAACACAACACTAGTTTCCCAAATATTTCGCTTGATTCGCTAATTGTCCTGCATATGTTGTTGAATAATGCATCATACCGCTTGAATCGTTCAAATAGAACCAGTAACTAGTCGCGGTCGAATTGACTACATCATTTAATGAATCAAGACTTGGATTGTCAATCGGCGTCGGCGGCAAACCTTTATGTTTATAGGTATTATAAGGTGATGTCGTCGCCAATTCGATAGCTGTCAAAACTGAAGCATTTGAAAGTTTTTGACCAGCGAGAAGGTTAGCGTATACCAATGTCGGATCGACTTCAAGAGGCTGACCATTTTCGAGTCGTTTCCATAAAATACCGGAAATGATACGGCGGTCAATGGTCGAAGTCGCCTCTTTTTCTACAATTGAAGCTAATATAACAACGTCATTTTGTGTTACGTGGAAACCTCCTGCAGTCGATGATGCTATAAATCTATCAATATTTGACTGAATTGAAGTAATTTTTTCGTTAAAGTTTTTTTTCATAACTGAAATAATAGTCGCAGCCGAATCGTTTGGTGAAAACAAATATGTATCAGGAAACAAATATCCCTCACTTGTCGAAGCCAGTGCCAAAAATTGAGTTTGATTAAATTGTGATATTTGTGACAAAGAAGAACTCGCGGAGTTAAAAGCTGAATTTAAAATTGGAGCTATTTGTCCGATTGTCAGGCCTTCGGGAAGGGTTACTCGCACTGCTGGTAAATTTTGTTCGCTGTGTACCAAACGTTCCGTAACAGTCCAGACGTTTTCAGATTTTATGAAAAGATAATCTCCGGCTCCGATACTTGATTTTCCCCAAACAAGCGTCAAAATTAATTTAAAAATAAATTCCGAACGGATGATATGGTCTGCATGTAGTTCTTCGGCAATCGTTCCAGCACTCGCGCCGTTTGAAACCGGCACAATAACATTTGTACCAAAATTTGCAGGCGGACGTGTCTCGTTAAGAGTAATTCCAACTATCAAAATAAAAAGACATACCATTGCGATGCAGGCCAATACAAAATGATTCGGACGTTTCGAAGGTTTTTCCATATATTAAATCGGGAGATTTGCAGGGGCCTGGCCTTTTTTTGACTGGATGCGGGCAAGAGTTGGTGTCGCCGCAACTTGACCTGGGAAGTGAAATATCGTCGCCAACTCCTCGGAATTCATAACGAGAGGTTGGGCATGATGATGTATACCTTTATATGGATGGAAAAAATATGAACGACGTTTGTAGATTTCAAGCAATTCCTTGCGCATATGGTTTTCGCGATGTTCGCGGAAATCTTTCCAGGGCTCACCGAAACGTGGACTCCATATGTCAGTTTTAATTTTGAAGCCGTTTAAATGTTCGGTATTGAATTGTTTGAATGAACCGATAATACCGGGAATATTTGTTCCGACGAAAGAATCTTTTTGAGCAATGTATACGGCGCGTACTCCGACGTCAAAACCAAGTTTGCTAACGTTGCGTTCGATTGCTTTTACGATATCTTGTTCACCCGGAGAAATGATAATACGCTTGCCTTGACCGTCTTCATCATCAGATCCACCGGCGATTTTTGTTTTAGGATCACGACCTAAAATCTTATGAACTTCGGCTGCGGCCTCCTCTTTCCATTTGTCGGTTGTTTTAAACCAATGGCCTTCTTTTGCTTGATCGTCTTTGTGTGCACGAACAATATACTGTATCCATACCTGTTGATTGACACCGACGCTTCCCAAAAATTCAAGCATCGGGGCAAGAGGGTCAACCTTGAATTCTTCTTTCGGATCTTCATGAAGACCGTAATCGACGTATGTTTTTATCGGGTAATGATTTCCTTTTGCAAATTTGAATTCACAGCCCCAAAGCGTATTTGCTTTTGGATCAAAATGCATTGATTTTGCATAGTCATCAGTTTCGTGAACTTCAACTCCCGGAAATTGTGCGTAGAGACTTGTTTCGACGAATGTTTTCAAACCTGCACGTGTCCAAATGAAAAAATGTACTTGACCTTCGATTGAAACAATTTCAAGAGAAAACCATGCGCGGACTTTACCAAGCCAATATTTGTCATACCAACTTCCCTCTCCTCCTGTTTGGTGAAGTGCGCTCAAAAACAATTCCATAGCAGCTGGCGATTTCATCGTTTCTTTTGGTAAAAGAATTTCGAGAAGAACGTATTTTTCTTTAAAAAAATTTTCAGCGCGAATATATCGAACCCATACATCAGCAAAAATTGCCAACAAAACAATCATGAGAAGAATTGGTGAAACACCAATGACGACGTTCACCGCCGGCGCGAGCGAGCCGAGGCTTTGGGAATAGAAAGTAATCAATGAATTGAACATAATGTGGCATTATTATACCCCAGCAATCTATAATCAAAAAGCCCCGTTTTGTTCGGGGCTTTTTGTTAGGCTGCAACAGCTGTTCCTACTGGGTGGTATCTGTTTTCCTTGTCTTTTTTGAAGTATTTATGATTCTGGAGATTAACGATGATTGTATTTTCTTTGACATATCGTTCTTTCAAAACTTTTTCGATGATTTCTTCTTTTGTCATAGGGCCATTTTTTTCGAGAACTGATTTGATGACGTCACGGACAACACCTGAAACATATCCCCATTCTTTCAATGCATAGAGGCCGCGGCCGACCAAAACGAAACGAGGGTCTTTGATAAGTTCATTGTGAGTTGTCGCAACGTGAGCCTTCTTTTTGAAGACTTTGCTGATCTGATTTGCCACTTCGCGGAAATGGATCGGTGAACCGTGTTTGCGGATGACGAGAAAAGCATAATCGCGCATGCCTTTTGTGTGTATATTTGGAGAATGTGCAACACCCCATTCGCCGATGGCGTTTTTACCTACTTTTTTTGAAAGCCCCAACCAACGTCGGAGAATTTCCTGATTTTTGTATTTTTCGGAAACACCTTCGAGGTGTTCGAGAAAAGTGTTTACCATTTCAGATTCTGGCAAAAGATCTTGATCAGAAAGATTAGTGTAGAGTTTTCGAAGTGATGTCTCAACTTGGCCTGCGAGTTCATCATTGACATGCCATCGATGTCGGAATTCGTCGTCTTCTTTTCGTTTCTTGAAACCGTCACCCAAAACGAGGAGAAAATTAATTGCGTTTTGAATGCTGATGTCTTTTGAAACATGGCCGAGAAAATCATCTTCAACGACGATACCACCGAGTGAATGAATCAAATTTTCGAGCTCTTTGAAGACACTTGTCTCTGACTTGTAAGCGTCTGATTTTCGGATATTATTGAGAGCGTAATTTTCAATCTGGCGAACGCGTTCACGAGTAATGCTGTATGTTTTTCCAATCGCGTCAAGCGTCATTTTTGTCGTCGAACTTCCCAAACCATATCGGGATGTTAAAACAGCGCGGGCTCGGTCCGGAAGGACGGCGAGGAGGCGCTTGACTGACTGTTTCGGCTTGAATTGGATTGTGGTTGCCATTGGTGTTATTAAGCTTGTAATTGATATTACTTTATATACTCAATTTATCACTTTGTTGTCTTGAAGTCAAATGTCTGGTCAGGCTATCTTATGCGATGACAAGATTTATGAGCCTTCCCTTGACATATACGACTTTCTTGATTTCTTTACCATATATCCATTTCTTGATTTCGTCAAGGGCTACGGCTTTTTCATGAGCCTGCGCCTCGCTCATTTGGTTTGCTTCGTTTGTTACCATTTCAAATGAACTGCGAGTTTTACCGTTGATTTGAACTGCAATTTTGAGGGTCGTTTCGGCTATTTTTGCAGGATCAAAAGTTGGCCAGGGTTGTTTATGAATTGATTGTGTCGACTTCCCTTTTGTAGGATTGATTTTTTGCCACAATTCCTCTGTAACGTGCGGTATAAATGGTGCCAAAAGTAAAAGAATCGCCGAATAATTCTCGCGTGAAATGCCACCGGATTCTTCGGCACTTTTTTCCAATTCATTGACTGCAATCATCATTGCAGAGACTGCAGTGTTGAAACGCATCGCTTCGATATCTTCAGTGACTTTTTTAATTGTTTTGTGGATGATAGTGTCGACGGCGTTGGGAGTACCCGACGTAAGTGTTCGCTTAAGTGTGTCCTTGAATCCCTTATCCGACAATTTCCAGACTTTTTCAATGAAACGACGGCAACCGACGATGCCATTTTCATCCCAGCCAATAGCCTGATCAAATGGCCCCATGAACATTTCGTATAATCTAAGCGAATCTGCACCCACCGCTTCCACAATTCCGTCCGGATTGACCACATTTCCTTTTGATTTCGACATTTTCTCACCGCCTTTTGCTAGGATGAGTCCATGCGATGTTCGTTTTGTGTATGGTTCGGAGGTCGGAACGAGGCCTTGGTCAAATAGGAACTTATGCCAGAAACGCGAATAGAGCAAGTGAAGAGTCGTATGTTCGTTTCCACCGTTATACCAATCAACAGGTGTCCAGTATTTCAATTTATTCTGCGCTGCGAAATTTTTCGTATTTTTCGGATCCGTATATCGCAAATAATACCAGCTCGAACCAGCCCATTGAGGCATTGTGTCTGTTTCTCGTTTCGCTTTTTTCGAACCACATTTCGGGCATTTCACATTGACCCAGTCGGAAATGGCGGCGAGCGGAGATTCGCCTGTTTGCGTCGGCTGATAATTTTTAACCTCAGGAAGTTTGACCGGCAAATCTTTTTCAGGCACTGGGACAATCCCGCAATCTGGACAATGAATCACAGGAATCGGCTCGCCCCAATAGCGTTGTCGCGAAAATACCCAGTCGCGGAGTTTGAAGGTAGTTTTCGGTGTGCCGAATTGTGTGGCGATTTTTGAACCTAGAATTTTATTAGATGTGCCGCTAAAATCAGCAGAATTTATGATCATACCATCGCCAGTGTATGCATTTTGTTTATCAGAATATTTTTTGTTTGTTGTGTCGAATCCGAGTTCAACCGCACGCGCAACACCTTTTTTTAGGAAAATAATCCAATGGTCATAGTCATGATTTTTATTGTTTGTTTCCCACCACGCAATAACTTCATCTGGATTTGACCATGTGAGTGTGTAATTTTCATGAGACTCCTGATGCAATTCTTTTTTAGCATTGCTCGCAAGTGTGACAAATAAACAAGTAGCTCGCGCCACCCGCGCTACTTTTTTCTTGAAATTATAGTAGTGCACAAAAGCATCATCAAGAGTTTCTATATGATTGAAATCATGCAAGCCGCTTTCCTCCTCGATTTCCCTCAGAATTCCCTGCGTCAAATCTTCCTTCGCGTCAACGCCGCCGCCATAGAGATCATATTTCCCATCCGGTAATCTACCAAAAGCATATTTCTGAGTTTTCGGATCGAAGATAACCGCGCAACCACCATCACGGCGTTCTTCATTTGGTCGCTGTATTCCAGTCTCCCATGCAATGACTTGTCGTACCGGCAACTTGTATTTTTTCGCAAAATCAAAATCACGCTCGTCGTGCGCGGGGACAGCCATAACAGCACCCGTTCCGTAATCAGCCAAAACATAGTCAGCAATCCAAACAGGAATCTCTTCATTGTTTGCTGGATTAATTGCGTGAATATCCTTCAATTCGACTCCAGTTTTTTCGCGCTTTGCATCAGTGCGAATGATGTCAGTTTGATTTTTAGCTTTCACAATATAATCAGCAACTTCTTTTTTGTTTTGAAGTTGTGACAAGAGAACTTCAACCAATGGATGTTCTGGAGCAACCACAACATAGGTCACACCAAATAATGTATCAGGACGAGTTGTAAATACAGTGAGAGACGGCGTCAAAGCTTTCAAAATTGTTGGCTCAATATTCCCATCAAAATGAGAATCTTCGGCGGTAACTTTAGTAATTGGAGTTTTGAGAAATGCTCCTAAACGGTCGGCTTGACCTTCTGAAATTGCAACATCATTCACATCATGGAGAAGTTTTATGAAACCGACAGTATCACGAATTTTTTGCGAATCAAATTTCCAGTTAAATGTTTTATCAAACGGCCGCGGATGATCACAGAATTGGCAATCTATAAAACCTCCAGCTAATACAAGTCCTGCAATCTTTTTTTGCAATTTTTCGGTAACTTTCATTGCAATAACCGTGCCGAGGCTGTGCCCGTATAAAATAGTATTCTCATCGTATCCAATTTTTTCCATTGTAGCTAACACAGTATCAACCTGTTCTTTTTCCGAAGGTTTATCGGGATTTGGTAAAACAACAATCGTAACAGAGTGACCTTTTTTCTCTAGTTCATTTTTAAGCCATGGATAAATTGCGTCTGTTGGTCGGCTTTTGTAACCATGAACAAGTACATATTTGTATTTTTTCGTCAAAGCAAAATCAAACTCAGCACCCTCGCTTTTTCCGATCCAGTTTCGTTGGGAGTCCTTTATTGAATCAGCCCAGTCGAGCAATGGCTTTGGCCAACCGAGTTGCGGATTTTTAATTCTTTCGAGCCAAATGCCCAGTTCAGAGTTAACCATTTTTCCGGGAACAAAATCGGCCTCGTCAACCCACAGAATTTCATTGTCGGTGTCTTCACCATCGGCCAATGCAACGCGCGCGTCGCTTTTCAATTCAAAATATGCGGCTTGCGCGTATGCGATTCGGTTTTCGCCTTTGTGTTTCGTGTAATATTGTGCCTCGGTCATACCGCCAAGCAATCGTTTGAATTCCAAATCGGTGTAACCGGTTTCCTCGCGGACTTCGCGTCGAGCCGTTTGTTCGGGAGTTTCGCCTTCTTCAATGCCACCAATAACAACGGTATCCCAATTATGTTTTTTATTGCGGATAATCAAATATTTTTTTGTACGCGGGTCGAAAACAATGGCGTGCGCCACATTTCGTTTTATCACAGGCGCGCCCGGACGATGCGGATTAACCTTGTCCACCAATTTTGGCATGACATAATCGGTTGCGTCGAGACCTTCGAGTAATTTTTCCGCATATTTAGTAATCGCCAACATCCACTGCTCTTTTTCTCGTTTTTCAACCGGAGTGCCGCAACGTTCACATTTCCCGTCGATGACTTCTTCGTTGGCGAGACCGATCAAATCCTTTGGACACCAATTGATGGTCATCTTTTTTTTGTATGCCAAACCCTCCTTCAAAAATTGTAGGAAAATCCACTGCGTCCATTTATAATATTTTGGATCAGTTGTATTAATTTCGCGCGACCAGTCAAAGAAAAAACCGAGTGATTTTAACTGTCGGCGAAATGTATCGGTATTTTTTTTTGTTACAACTGCGGGTTGGATGCCAGTTTTGATTGCATAATTTTCAGTCGGCAAACCGAAAGCGTCCCAACCGATCGGATACAAAACATCATATCCTTCGCGTCGGCGTTTATGAGAAATAATATCCATTGCGGTATTACTGCGAATATGTCCAACATGCAAACCGTCGCCAGAAGGATATGGAAATTCAATTAAAGCGTAGAATTTTCTGGCATTTTTTTTACCAACTCCTTTTTTCGGATCTTTTGCTTCGCCAGCTTTATTTTTAGCCCAAATTTTCTGCCATTTCGGCTCGATGTGTGTATGGTCGTAGGGTTGCATGGGATGTTAGGTGTTCTTTAATAGTACAATAAAAAGCGACGTACTCCAAATTTTTTACGAGATTTAACAAGTAAAAAGCCCGACACAGAGTATCGGGCTTTTGAGCTAACAGTTACATTTTTTAATGCAGTCAATGCTGCAGATTGTAAGTCTTGTAAACAAGAACTGAAACAAGGTAAATGGCGAGCGCGGCAATCGCAGAAATCGCCCAGTAGTTGTGGTGTGCGCCGGCTGGAATCTCATTTTTCAATCCGGTGCCAGTGATGTTCGCCGACGCCGTATTTTTGTTCGAATCAATCCGGTCAAGAAACCGGAAATGCGTCCGTTTTTCGCGGAACCTCGAGGAACGTATCATATTTTATGTTTCTTTCTGTTTGTTTTTTGTCGAATACCAAATTTGTACCAAAACTGAGACCGACTGAAGATAATACCATAAATGAAGCTAGACGTCAATATAAAAGTATGGTCAAGTTGAGACTCTGTTGAGCTGTATTTTGACGAATTTCAGTTGAACAAAACTAAATCTTAAACTCTATGACACTACCATCTTTCCTCAATTAAATATTTGTAGAATTCCCCACTGGTAAATTGTTTATTTTCAAAGCTCGTCTTGATCATTAGCATACCAACAACATTTTAAGATAGCAACTAATTCATGAAAAAGAAAACCGCCTGCTCCGACAAGCGATTTCTTTGCTTGTTGAGACAGACGGATTAGTTCTCCTGCAGATAGCTGAGCGCTTCAATGTAGAACTCGATTTCGTTTTCGAATTCACAAAGCATCCAGCCATTTTCAGGAGTAAGGGTTTTGAGCACTACATCAAGTGGTGCAGCCACCGGCTTGGTGTGAACTTCCGAGCCAAACTCAGAGTCATCGTCACGGCCGTGGACCATCCATCGATCATCACCCAGTGGCCCAGGCAACTTTGTAAGACGGCGAACAGCTTTCTTCTTTTCCGAAAACCAGGCAATGATTGGTCGTTTCCGGACGAGATCATGTCGGTCCGTGATCGGAGTCGAGCGAATTGCTTCGGCCCATTTGGATCCAGCTTGAATGTTCATGATTACTTACTTCGGTGTATTGTTTAGGACACCAGGGCTTCCTTTCAAAGCCACTACCTTTAATTCAAAATGCTACTGATTATTACAGTAGCATGAATAATATCATATGTCAATATGCCTAAACCTTAAATTCAATACAATCGCCATCTTTCACAATATATTCCTTGCCTTCGGTGCGAACGAGGCCTTTTTCGCGAGCGGCGGCGAATGAACCAGCGTCGAGTAGATCGCGCCAGCCGATAATTTCGGCACGTACGAATTTTTCTTTGAAATCTCCGTGAATTGCGGTGCCCGCTTCCGGCGCAGTCCAACCTCGGCGGATGGTCCACGCTCGTGTTTCGTCTTCGCCGGTTGTAAAATATGTAATGAGATTCAAAAGCTCATAACCTTTACGGATCAAGTTATCGATACCGTCGCTTTCCGGTCCGTTTCCGGCGCCGAGACCTTCGCGCATTTCTTTTTTTTCGGTATCGGTCATGTCCTTCAAATCCTGCTCGATTCCGGCGTCAACGATAACCCATTTTGCTTTGTTTGCCGTAAAAAAGTCCATTAATTTTTTATATCGGCCATTGTCGGCGTTGCTTGCAGCCATTTCATCCAAATTTTTACCCCCCGCTTTTTTATTCAAAATATACATAAAAGGTTTCGTTGTCAGCAAATGCAAGTGATATAGAAAAGGTTTTTCCAATTCCTCGATTTTTCCGTCGTCAATTAAAGTCGAAGCCAACTTCCCTGATTCAAATGTCGTGATCAATTTTTGGCATAATGCTGTTTCGGCGATTGCTTCTTTTTTACCGGCTTTGACGTCGCGTGCGAGGTTTGATAAACGTTTTGTGACCGTTGCTAAATCGGCCAAAATAAGTTCGAGATTAATAACTTCGATATCTTTGACCGGATCAATCTTTCCATCGACATGAATGATATTGTCGTCTTCGAAAATGCGGACGACTTCGGCGATGGCGTCAGTCTCGCGAATGTTGGTCAAAAATTGGTTACCGAGACCTTCGCCGGCTGATGCGCCCTTTACCAATCCTGCGATGTCCACAAATTCAACTGCGGCCGGAATCGTTTTCATCGATTTTGAAAATGCCGATAGTTTTCCAAGCCGTTCATCAGGCACTGCGACTACTCCAACTGATGGGTCAATCGTTGCAAAAGGATAGTTCGCAACCAAAACACTCTTTCGCGTGAGTGCATTAAAGAGAGTCGATTTTCCGACGTTTGGGAGACCCACAATTCCTATGGATAAAGACATGCTTTGAAATATAGCTTAAATAAAGGATTTTTGGAAGCTCGCTACTATTTTTTACTATCCCGATCCCTCAGAGCAATTATCTGGATTGCTTTGTTGACCGCGCGAGAATCGACGGGAGGCATGAAGCGTGCGATTTCTTTGACGGGCGCGTCGGGGTTTGATTTTATGAAATCGTGAAGTTCGACGAGAGCTTCGGCTTCTTTTTCAATTTTTTGTTCCTCCTCGAGGTTGACGATTTGAGCCACTTGAGGATTTTGAAGATTCTTGTCAAAAAATGAGCCCGCGAATTTCATAATTTTACTTCCCTAAAATGGTTTTCAATTCGTCTTTGTGTGCTGACATAAAAGCCTGCATTGCCGCTTCCTGCGACATACCGCTTTTGATTTTATGTTGAACTTCCTCACCCATTTTTTTGAAGAAATCAGGATTTTTTTCGATGATCGTTAAAATCTGCTCGATTTGATCATCGGGAACACCCTTCAACTGCCTCTTTATCATTGCTTTCATTAAAAAATTGACCATTTTCGTTTATTTATAATTTGAGTAATTATAGCACGCTTTCTAAATTTCCTTCGCGCCTTTTTTGTAAACAGTAAGAGGAATATCTTTCCAGTTTTCGGCAATTGGTGTGATGAATTTCCATGCGGCGATGACTTCGTCACTGGATGTAAACAAAGTCTGATTACCTTCGATTGCATCATGGAAAACACGCTCATATGCGTCGGGTAATTTCGCCAATGTCGGAACGTCGGCGTATTGGAATTTCAAACTTTTTGATTCCGTTTCGTGTGTTCCGTTATGCCCGTATCCTGGTGTTTTCAACCAAAAGCGAATTTTAATTCCTTCATCCGGCTGAATCCGGAATGTTAAAATATTGCCGCGCTCAGGTGCGGAGCCTTTTGAAACTTTGAAGTATATATCAATCTCAGAGCGATTTTCGTACAAACCTTTACCACTTTCGAGATACAACGGTACATTTTTCCAACGCGCAGAATCAATAAAAGATTTTATGCGGAAATATGTTTCAGTTTGAGAATTTGCCGGTACGCCTTCTTCGCGGGTATATCCGTCATATTGGCCTCGCACGGTATGCGACGTTAATTGTTTTTTTGCAATCGGACGTAAACGAGAAATAATTTTTGCGCGTTCTTTACGAATATTGAGAGCGTTGAATGATTTTGGTCGATCCATGGTAATGAGAGCAAGTAATTGCAAAACATGATTTTGACCGACGTCCTTCAAAGCGCCGAAATTATCATAAAATGCGCCGCGACCATCGGCGTCAACTTTTTCGAGAAGTTTAATGTGAATTTTTTCAATGAATTCATTATTCCAAAGTGACTCAAACATGTGATTGGTAAAACGAAATGTCAATAAATTTTGTACAGATTCCTTGGCTAAATAATGATCAATGCGGAAAATTTGGTCTTCATCGAACAAAACCGCCAATTTTTTATCGAGTCTTTTCGCTGTATCAGTGTCAGTGCCGAATGGTTTTTCGATCAAAATGCGCGTCCAGCCTTCATTCTCGCCAGCGCATGGAACTGACAATCCATTAACAGCCATTGCATCGAGAATTTTCTCGTAAAAATCGGGTGACGTCGCCAAATGAAAAAGTTTGTTCGAACACTGACCCCAACTGTCGTCAATTGATTTTAATTTTGTAGTCAAATTTACATAACCTTCAGAAGAATCAAAAAAACCTTGCTCGTACGTGACATAATCGAGAAAATGTTTGATGTCCTCCTCTTTGTATTGACCGGGTTTGACTGACCAATTGTCGCGAATATATTGTCGAAAATCTTCACGGCTGAAATGGCGACGTGAAAAACCAATAACAGAAAATTTACGCGGAAGCATTTTTTTGACATAGAGCGACAACAACGCCGGAATAAGTTTACGTTGGGACAAATCGCCGGTTACGCCAAAAATAATGAAAATCGTCGGGTACATGTAGCTAGTATATCAGAAATCTTCACCCCACTCGACCCATTTCGGATACCACGCGCTCGCAACAAAAACACACGGCAAAATCAAAATCGCCGCAACGATCCATAAACAGAAATGAATTACTTTCTTGGTATGTTCCATGAGATTTAAAAGATGGGCACTTATGGTACACTTAAACGAAAAAAATGCCAAGTCTTGTCACTATTTCTGCGCTCGCCCAAAGCCATCAAATACTCATTTATGTGATTCTCTTTCCGCTTGCTTTGATCGAAGGGCCAGTTCTCGCATTGTTTGTAGGATTTTTAGTGCGATTTGGTTACTTGGATTTGTTCGCAGCGTACGGCATTATGGTCGCCGGAGATTTTTTCCCCGACAGTTTTTATTATTACATTGGTCATTTTGCTCATAAGAAAGGTTGGGTCGAGCGTCTTTCAAAAAAATTTACTTCAAAAACTTCTTTTATTCTTGATAATCAATCAGTGTTGAATAAATTATGGAGTAATCATGGCAAAAAAATGATGTTGTTTTCAAAGCAAGCCTATGGATTATCGACAGTACTTCTTATTTCTGCGGGTTTGACCGAAATGCCATATCGCAGATTTATACGATATGCCTTTCCTATTACTTTGCTTCAATATGTAGTTTTTATTTCAGTTGGTTACTTTTTGGGGTCTTCGTATGCCGTTGCAGGACCATATATTGATTATGTTCGCTGGGTACTGGCTGGCATTGCTGTGCTTTTCATATTGACCTATGTTTTTATACAAAAACGAGTTCGCGAGAATTTTTTGAAGATGGAGAATATCGAAGATACAGCTGAAAAGAAAAACGAAATCATAAAATAAAACTTCAAGTACTACAGCCATGAAAATCGCTATTTTTACCGACAATTTTTATCCTGAGCTTTCCGGTATTACCGATTCGGTTTTGATGTTGGGAACAGCGTTGGCGCGGCGCGGTCATTCAATCATTTTCGTCGCGCCGCGCTACTCAAAAAATGATTTCAAAAAAGCGAAATTGCTTTTCCAAGAAGCTGATTTAGCTAAAAATATTTCAGTCCTGCGACTTCCTTCAATCGTTTATCCGAATTCACCAACAGGTCAGTCGCGTATTGCCATACCGTTGGGCCCGTTCGGTTCGACGTACCGGAAATTAAAAAAAATGAAGCCTGACATCGTTCATACGAATTCTCCGTTCGGAAGTGGTATCGAGGCTTTGATGATTTCGAAACTACTCAAAATTCCTCTGATCGGGACAAATCATACGCCTATTGTTGAATTTATGGCTTACAGTCCGTTTCATCCAAAATGGTTCGTGGAAATTTTCGTCCGCTATTATTCGTGGTATTACAATCGCTGTACATTCGTCAGTGCTCCGTGCAATGCCCTTCTTGAAAATATGGCTGAACATGGTTTCAAAAAAGAACACAAAGCAATCTCCAACCCTGTTTTACTTGATTCATTTACTCCACCACAAAGTATTCAGTCAAAAAATGACCTCAAAAAACATTTTGGTTTTTCGACACATACCGTTTTATACGCAGGTCGTCTGGCTGAAGAAAAACATGTCAACGTCATTATACGAGCAATCGAAATCGTAAAGACAAAAATTCCCGATATTTGTTTTGTTATAACAGGACATGGTAATGCCGAAGCATCTCTTAAAAAATTGACAGCAGATCTTCATCTTCAAAACGTGGTACGATTCATGGGCTACGTTGATTTTGCCAAATTCCCGCTCATATATCAGGCCAGTGACCTTTTTGCGGTCATGAGCACAGCAGAAACGCAGTGTATTTCACTCATGCAAGCGTTTTCATGTGGTATTCCGGGAATTACAGCTCGAGCGTGGGGATTACCGGAATACACCGGAACACAGGCCGGAATTATCATTGAACCCGGCGACTCTGCGGCTTTGGCCGATACTATCATCGAGCTTTTCAATAATCCCGCTCGAATAAAAAAAATGGGGACAGCAGCAATTGAATCAGTGAAAAAATATTATCCGAATGCTGTTGCACAAACATGGGAAGAGTTATACAAAAAATTCACATGAAATCAACATCTCAAAAAAAATTAAATGTCAGTCTCGTTATTCCCGCTTTTAACGAGGAATATTATATCGGAGAATGTCTTGAGCATGTTTTATGTAATCGTTATTTTTCTGAAATTATTGTTATCGACAATGCCAGCACGGATAGCACGCGTGAAATTGTAGAGAAAATTGCTCAGCGGCACGCGGACGCAAACCTTCGTGTCGTTCATGAATCAAAAAAAGGTCTTGTTATGGCGCGCCAGCGCGGTTTTTTGGAAGCTATCAAAAATCCGCATTGCGATATCATTGCGTACGTCGACGCCGATACGCGCATGCCGGAGAAATGGCTCGACGCGGTCATGCGGGAATTTGAAAAAGACCCCAACTTGGCCTGTCTCTCCGGCCCTTACATTTATCACGACATTCCACGATGGCAGCAACATCTCATTAAAATCCTCTACTGGCATGCACTAGCTATGCCGATCTATTGGCTCGTCGGCTATATGGCGACCGGCGCTAATTTTGCCCTTCGAAAAAGCGTTCTCGAAAAAATGAACGGCTTCGACACGAGCATCGCGTTTTACGGAGAAGACACGAATATCGCGCGGCGCGCAGCACAACATGGAAAAGTAAAGTTTAAACCGAGCCATCCCATGTATACGTCGGGCCGTCGATTGAAAAATCAAGGCATAACGAAAACCGGTCTCATTTATATGGCGAATTATTTGTCTGAAGTTTTGTTTAAGAAGCCCGCGACAAAAGGATACGAGGATTACCGATAGAACAATTTGCGTATGTTGTTTTTGGAGTGGTAGTCGCATATGGAGCACCCTCTTCAATAAAAGCTCCGTTGCCGACATTCCAAAATACAAACGATTCATCAGGTTTTGCATATCGAGCTCCGTCGGCTGAAATTGCCTGCGGAAGAATCAGTGCGCGACCGTCTGAAAGATTCAACGCCACACTTCCCTGTCCGACAGTATTTTGCATGAATTGAGCTTGAATTGTTTTGCCCGCGTCACATTTAAAAGTAGCGTTTGCAATTGTTGTTTCGGTTATTGGATTTGAGACGCTTATTGGTTGGATTTGATACAGTTTTCCATATTGCTCGCCGAGATAAAACGCCCACGCGAATACGGCCAAAAACAAAATGACTGCGATCAGTTTCGAATACCATGTGACTTTATTCCATTGGATTTTTGACATACGACAAGTGTAGCATATTTTTATAACACGACGGACTCGGTCACGCATAATTTTCTGCTGAAAATTTGCTCGACCCCGCCTCGCGCACCTGCGTGCGCTCCGGCTTTCTCGTCCAAATAGGGTTCCCCACAAACAAAATAAAAGACACTCAAGCGAGCGTCTTTTATTTTGTTTGTGGACCCTACAGGACTCGAACCTGCCACCCCCTCATTGCAAATGAGGTGCTCTACCAGATGAGCTAAGGGCCCGTTATTTACGGGAAAACTAGCCAAAACATAATATCTTTATTTTCCTTCCAATGCAAGCCCGACGATATGGTCGAGGAATTCAGGCAGATTCGAACCGACGGCAGTGAGGGCTTTTGGCACAAGCGACGCTTCGGTCAAACCCGGCAACGTATTCACTTCCAAAATATAGACTCCACGCCGCGGAGAAACGATGAAATCGGTGCGCGAATAGTGGCGCAATCCGAGGGTTGCATGAACTTCTCGCGCTAGACGGATGAGCTCAGCTTTTTGTTCGTTGGTGAAATTGCCGGGGACGATTTCCTGAGTGTCGGCCGAGGAATATTTCGCTTCATAATCAAAAAATCCGTGATTATGTCGGATTTCAATCGGCGGCAAGGCATACAATTCTTCTCCGCGAAAACCATTGATGACGCCGACGGTTGCTTCGACGCCGGGGATGAATTCCTCGATCAAAACTTCGTCGCCAATTTTAAAAGCCGCCTCGATTGCCGGCTCCAAATCGTCGAATGCGCGAACAATAGAAATGCCGACGGACGAACCGGCGGAAACGGGCTTTACGACCGCAGGCATCGGAAATGTCCTGAAAATATCGAGCGGACTGTATTTTCTGTCGGCAATAACGATATGGTACGGCGTTTTGATGCCAGACTTTTTGAAGATCCCTTTTGCGAGAGTTTTGTTCATGCCGAGGGCCGAGGCCAATGCTCGCGAGCCCGTATATCTTGCATTATGCTGATCCAAAAGAGCCTGAACTTTTCCATCCTCGCCGTATTCGCCGTGAAGCGCATTCACAAAAACATCGGCTCGCGTCAGAGCTTCGTGCGGCACAACCGGAATGCCGCCAATATGCCAAACTCCGGCGCGGTCGATGAAAATATCGAGCGGCTCGTATTTTTCAGCGAGTTTTTCATGCACCAAATTTTTCAAAACGGCCGAGCCGGTTTTGAGCGAAACTTCATATTCGCTGGACGGGCCGCCGCGGAGAACGCCGACTTTTGTTCGAGACATGCGATTATTGTAACACGGCTTCCGGCGAAGCAAATAGATTATCCAAGCAATTTTTTGCCGCGAGTACGACGGTGATATGCGATTGCAAAACGGTGAGCCTCGGCATTAGCGAGAAGAATAGCCGCGCGATGCTCCGTTACCAGTTTTTTTGCAACCGGAGTTGAAGCAAGTATATCTCGCGGACGGTGTCGGTCATCCTTCACGATTGAAACAACAGGAATTACTAAACCAGTTTCCGCCACAATTTTTTCAGCCGCATTTTTTTGGGCAATTCCGCCATCAACTGCAATCAAATCTGGCATTGTCCACTCCGGATGACCGAAACGTCGACTCAAAATTTCGCGTAAGCCGCCGACATCGTCATTGCCGCCCTTTGCACCGATGTTCCCTTTTCCATTTTCCTGATTTAATTTAAATTTTCGATATTCATTTTTATTCGACACCCCATTGCCCGTTCCATCGCTTTCAACAACCGTCATCACGCCGACAACCGAGCCTCCGCCCAAATGTGCCACGTCATATGCCTCGATGCGAATAGTATTTCGCGCAATCGATTCGCCGTTTGACGAAATAACATTCGTCTGCATATTTTCCTTGATCAAAGCGACGTCTTGAATATGATTAATCGCATACAGTTTATGCTTCACATTTTCGGCTTTTTCAAATTCACGCACTTTTGCATACGATTTCATATCGGCATTGAGGGCTTTTACGAGCGCCTTTTTTCGGCCTTCAAAAAACAATGTAATATTGCGAATCGTTTTCGCATATTCTTTTTTAGCATCAGGTGCGGAGACATCCGGCGACAAACCAATTGATTGATAAAAACGTTCGGTATGCGATACTCCCGGAATTGCGCCAGATTTTTCATCACGAAACGGAAAAATTTTGCGGATGATTACGAGAGCCTCGCGCAACAAACTTCCTTGCGGATACGGCCCAAATTTTTCGCGGATGGAATGCGATGCCTGCTCCAACACTCGGCCGCGCACCAAAACGACTCGCGGAAATTCCTCGTTGGTGATGACAACATAATTATACGAGCGATCGTCTTTTTCTTTCGTATTGTATTTCGGCTTATGCTTTTTGATTAAATTGCTCTCCAAAATAATCGCCTCTAGAACCGAATCTGTTTCTTCCCATGCAATTGAACCAGCCTGTTCGACCATATCAACCAAAAATTGCCCTCGTGTCGCGACGAGGTCATTTTTGAAGTAGCTAGCAACACGATCACGTAATGATGTAGCACGCCCAATATACAGGGTTTTTTGACCCTTTTTGAAGAAATAAACACCCGGCGAATCAGGTAATTTTAGTTTTTTAAAGTCGTTTGAAGTCATATATTGAAACTTCGATTTCTCTATCCTAACATATTTTCTGTATTCCTTGACTATTTGAAGATTGAGCAGTATAGTATTGAACGGCAGAAAATAGTAAAAAATTAAACCAAAGGCATATTAATGAGCGCATTGAAAATTACCCAGAGAAAACACTTCGACGGGGCTGACGTACGAGCGACAATCGCCGTCCTGAAAGACATGCTGAAAAAAAACAGAGTCTTTCGACCACTAACCGGCAGTCTTGGCGACCGGATGAGAACCAAGGAAATCGTCTGTTTTAATCACCGAATAATTCCGGAAACCCGAATTTTGAAAAAAGCACGGGTTCTCATTCTGAAACTTTTCAAACTTACAGGAGCTGAATACGACATTGACGGCCCTGTAAATCTAAAAAAACTTTTCGCGGATGCACTGAAAGCCGCGAAGTTGCTTGACGAAACCGACCGTAAGGCTGAGCACTATCGCAATGCCGCAAAAAAAGAACAAGCGCACACGTTTCCATTTGTCCCCAAAAATAAATTGAAGCGTAAAGACAAACCAAAAGGCTTAAACGGATTTAACTCCCATCAGAAGCACTTTTTGCATCGTAAAATTGGACTTCATTAACCTGATAATTTCAAGGGCAGCGCATATACATGCGCTGCCCTTTTTGTATGTGCTATAATTACCGCATTATTTTAATTTACATATTATATGGATCCACAATTGCAACCTAAAGCCGCTCTCAATGTACCGACAGCAATTATTATAGCTGCTGTCATTATTGCGATTTCAATCGTGTGGATTAAAAAACCGACTGGAACAATTGTTTCGTCAATCGCTTCTTCAACTGTCGGCATTCCTTCTCTCCAGACAACACTTTCTCCGGTCACATCAGGCGACCATATTTTGGGTAATCCGAACGCTCCAATTAAAATTGTTGAATTTTCTGATCCTTCATGTCCATATTGTAAAGTTTTCTATCCTGTCATGCAGCAAGTCATGAATACCTACGGCGCAAGTGGTGAAGTCGCATGGATCTATCGCGCTTTTCCTCTCGACAAACCATATGATTCAGCTGGAGATATTCTCCATCCAAATGCTGGCCATGAATCGCAGGCTCTGGAGTGTGCCGCTGTTTTGGGAGGTAATGATAAATTCTGGGCATATGCAAACCGACTCTACAGCATAACACCGTCGGTTACACCTGCGACTCCAAAAGGTCTCGACCAGACACAATTACCGGTTATTGCCGAATATGTCGGCTTGAATGTTTCCGCATTTAATACTTGTCTTTCGAGTGGTCAAACCGCAGCTACTGTAAATAATGAATACGAATCGGGTGTGGCCGCAGGTGTTGACGGAACACCATATAGTTTCATCGTCACATCAGGTTCATCGACACCAATTCCGGTTGCAGGAGCTGATACATATGCTCAATTGAAGGTTATTCTCGACCAGCTTGTTTCATCCGAAGCTAGCAGTTCAAGTGCTCAATAAAAGAGTAACATAGTCACAGATTAGACATCCCGTAATCCGCACCATTCACATTGAGGATCCGAACAACGTCTGGTTGCAATTTCCCCGCTCCAGACACTTTGAATCAATGATTTGATTTCGTTGTTCACTCGATCGATATCTGCCAATTCAATTGGCAACGTAATTATCGGGCAGCGGCCTTTATCGTCAGGTTTTACGAAAACAAGTGACGGAGTAATTCTCCGGCTTCGCCAACGTGCATCGCCACTGACAAGAATTTTGTAATACACAAGCTGGCGGAAATAATTGCCGTCGGAATCGCTTTTCGTCTCGCCTTTTATAGCATTGATTGACATGGCTTGGCGCGTTTTGTAGTCATATACAAATGTATCGTGTCCATTATCAACAAGAGTATCGAGTTTTCCATGAATCGGGATGCGGGTTTCCTTCGTCTCAAACTCGTTTCTGATAAAAAATTCCGTCAGAATCGAATTATTTTTTGCAACATTAAAATGCGGTTCGAGAGCTTTTGCCACATTTGACACATCTTCAAGTAATTCCTTTACAGCTGAAGTTTTTTCATTGATTGGCAAAAATGACTGTTCGAAAAAATCACGAACAGATTCCGTTAATATTTTTTCTATATCATTCGCGCCGATTTTTCCAGCTGAGTTAAATTGTTCAATCCGCTGTTCAGATTTCCAGACGCGCGAAATAGCTTCGTGCATGGCATTTCCTTTCTCGGATTGCACTGATGGCACCTGCGGTAATTTCAAAATACTCTGATATATGAATTTGCTCGGACACTCCAAAAAATGGTTCAAAGCTGTAACCGAAAGGCCTTTTTCAACGAGTGTGTTTTTTGCGATATCGACTAATTTTGCGTCGAGAACACTCTGGATGTTAACAGTCGGAGTATCACTATTTTTTGCGTGAAGTATCTCCAGACCTTCGCGAGGTAATGTTGTATATGTCGTATTTTTTTCATCAAGTTCAGAAATGAAACGCAACGGCGAAAGCGTTTTTCCGTCGGATTCCTCGAGTGAAGTCAAAACCATCACGTGTTTGCGCGCGCGAGTCAAAGCGACATAAAAAAGTCGGCGAACATCGCGAATATCACTGTTATTCGTATGCTTTTTCGGTAAAACGAACGACGCTCCCCGTGGCCGACCGATCCAAGCTTCATCGTTTGCATACGGAATAAAAACATAATCAAATTCAAGACCTTTACTGCCGTGCGCGGTCATAGCCCGAAACGGAACATCCGGCGCGCCAACAGCGATTTTCACAGTATGTGACTCCGAAGATAAACGATAAGCCAACATACTTTGTATGAGTTCCGTCGGATCGGAAATCGAACCTTCACGTGCAAGCGATTCGGCGAGCGATACAACGGCACGCCATACATGCACATATGAAGGGTCTGTCGCAACAAGTTTTATGAAGCCCGATTCTTCAGCTGCATGAATTAAAAAGCCAACTGAATTGTCGGATAATAGCCGCGCACGGATACCAGAAAGCTTCGGTAATTTATTTTGCAATTCAGCTGGAATGCCGCTCGAAAGTTTTTTTATCAACTGTGCGGAATCTTCGAATTGCAGACCCCACATTCCCGCGACAAGCGTTTTCGCTAATGCATCTGTTTTTGTCGGGTCAGCCAAAAATTCGATCAAATTAAAGAAGAGCCGGCCAACCGGATGACCAAAAATATCGATACTTCGTTCGGAAGAAATTGGAACTCCGTGCGATTCGAGTAGTCGAATTATACGTGCCAAATCACGGTTACGTCGGACAATTATTGCGACAGTTGAATCGGATTCTTTTTTTGAAATAACCTTTAATTGCTTAACCAAATAGGTTTCAATCGCTGCAGTATTTTCGCCAATTACAACGTCGACTGGCTCTGTTTTTTGTTTGCTTCCGGAAACGAGTCGAATACGCAAATCTGCATATTCATCTCCTTCGTAATTTTTTTCAATCATGGCGAAACTCGCGTCAAGAATTCCCTGATGCGAACGATAATTCGTATCGAGCGAAATGACCTTCATGTCCGGCCAGTGTTTTTGCAACAACAGAAAATTTTCGACCGATGCGCCCTGAAAACGGTAAATCGCCTGTTTCTCGTCGCCGACGATGAAAATATTCGGCGTCTTGAAAAATTCGGCAATGAGCGCAACCAAAATATTTTGCGAATCATTTGTGTCCTGATGCTCGTCGACGTGAATATACAAATATCGCTCTTGAATGAGCCGTAGGAGCAGTTCGTCTTTATGAAGCGCGTCCTTCACAAACATAATCAAGTCGTTATAATCCATGCGCTTCGACGCCAATTTTCGCGTTTCGTACTCCGCATAAATATCGCTGAAAATAAGGGTTCTTTCGCATTTTTCAATGGCTTCGCGCGCATCGGCTTTCAATTTTCCCTTCGTCGCGCCGCGGGTCGAAATCGAATCATCGCTGTTTTCAATGTGTTTTTTTTCAGCCAGTGCGAATTCGCGGACTTTTTCCGGAGTCATGTCTTCGCGCTTCGCCGTGTCGATACTGCGGATAATGCCTGAAACATACGCGTCGGGTTTTCCGGCTGGACGCAGTGCCGCAAATTCCGGAAATTTCGGATCGGATAAAATCAATCGAATAGAAGACTCCTGCTCGATATCCGTCGCTAATTTCAGATCGCTAATCGGTAAAAAATGGTCAGGATATTCCGAAATGATCGACGAAGCAAAGCTGTGAAAAGTATGGAGCTTCACATCATGCGCGCGGTCGCCAATGATTTTTTGCAATTTCTCGCGCATCGCTTTCACCCCGGCATCCGTGTACGTGATAGCCAAAATGCCATTCGCCGGTGTATCGGTTCGCTTCAAAATATTGGCTATGCGCAAAGTCAAAATCGTCGTTTTCCCCGTCCCCGGCCCAGCCACAACCATAACCGGCCCGTCGATTGTGTCGACGGCATCGCGTTGGTGCGTGTTCAGATTTGCGTATTGAGCGTCGAAAACGTCAGACATAGGTGAGATTATTATACTTCACTGTACCCCATACAGCATAATGCACTCCTGAAAGGAACTTTCGGACGCCGCGAAGGTGTCGGAGAGTGAGGCAACTTTTCACCAGAAAAGTATACCGTTTCCTTGAGGGAGTGCATTATGCTGTATGGGGTGAAGCGAGATTTAGTAATTCCTCAACCGATTAATCTTCTCATGCTGTCGAATCTTCTCATACGCCTTTGCTTCAATCTGACGAATACGTTCGCGAGTGACTGCAAATTCTTTGCCGACCTCCTCGAGAGTTCGCGTGACGCCGGTACCATCCAAACCGCAGCGCATTTCGAGAATTTTGCGCTCTTTTGGTGAAAGTTCGTTCAAAATTTCTTTGACCTGGTCGCCCAAAATGCGGCGTGAGGATTCCTGATCCGGTGACAAAATTTTGTCGTCCGACAAGAAATCGCCGAGCGTTGATTTTCCGTCATCGGAATCGTCGCCGACCGGACTTTCGAGAGACACGACATCCTGGTCGATTTTTTCGATATTGTAAATTTTGTCAACGTCGATGCCCATTTCAGTGGCAATTTCCTCGGGCAGAGGATCGCGGCCCAAATCCTGGGTCAAACGGCGAAGAACCTGCTTGTATTTGGCAATCGTTTCAACCATGTGCACCGGAACGCGGATTGTGCGAGACTGGTCGGCGAGGGCACGAGTAATAGCCTGGCGAATCCACCATGTGGCGTAGGTCGAGAATTTATAGCCTTTTGTCCAATCGAATTTATCCACGGCCTTAAACAAACCGAGGTTTCCTTCTTGAATGAGGTCGAGAAGTGTGAGATCCGGCGAGCGTCCGACATATTTTTTTGCAATCGAAACGACGAGGCGCAGGTTGGCGCGGGCGAGCAGATTTTTCGCTTCTTTATCACCAGCAGCAATACGTTTCGCCAATTCTTTTTCGGTTGAACCAGAAATGAGTGGATACTGGCCAATTTCCTTCAAATACATCTGAATTGAATCATAGGAAGAATCGCTACGTGAACCATAACTATATTTTTTCTGATGCGTCGGTTCAGGTTCGACTTCGAGCAAACCGCCACCTTCAAGTACATCAATACCAGCTGTTGACAATTTGCTATACAAATCATCGAGGAATGTAATATCAGTTTCAATATTCGGAAATTCCTTCAAAATCTCGTCATACGTAACAAAACCACGCTCGCGGCCTTTGACCATGAGTTTTCCAGCTTTCGTCTCAAACTCCTTGTTCTTGGCCTTTTTTTGAGGAGAAAATTTGCCTTTCGAAGTTTTCGACGATTTCGACGATTTCGACGATTTCGATTTTGCCGATTTAACCAGCTTTGATTTTTTTGTTTTTGAAGACGACTTTACTATAGTTTTTTTGTGTTTTTTTGTTGTCATAATATATATAAGGGAACATTTATGTCGAGTACTCTCGACTAAAATTAACGATTCGCGCGACGCTTGTCTATTTCAGCGACTTTTTTTATAAGAGTATTGATTGACGCTTCAAAAACCGTGTCGTTCTGATGTTGTGACATAACGGACATTGCCGTAGCCAAATCACCTTTCACGACATCTTCCTCAAAATTAAGAATGAGTTCATCGAGCGTTCTCTTGATTGAGTGCTCGTTTTTGCGAATAACCTCGGCGGTGCCGAAGAAAATTTCCGCTTCAAGTATAAGTTCGTCTTTCGACGATTCTGATTTTTGTATTAAATTGTCGTAACGCTCGGTGCCTGCAATGTTTCGAATGGAGGCGTAATAGCCTTCAACATCGAAAACCTGTTCGCGGGCAAGATATGCCAGAAGTCCGAATAATTTCCTCGAGATAATATCGAGGCGGGACAATTCTGCAGTCGGTGATATTATAACATTTTCTGCTTGGATTTGTCTAGAGGCGTTATACACTCCTGTAGACTGTCCTTTCTGTTGATTATCCCGACGTTCGGCGTCCAAACGGGCTTTGCGCATCTTGTTCAAATCATCCCAAATCGACTGTTCTGTTTCAATATTATTGAGAGCCTTTTCGCGAATCAATTTAACGTAATACCCCTGCTGGGTTTGGCTCGGCAAAACTTCAATAAAAGGATAAATTTTATCTCGCAAAGCCGTGTGGATTTTTCGCTGATCCAACTTTCCTGACGCAACATCGGCCAAAATGCCGTCAAGTAAAAATTCAATAACCGGCTTTGCCGCGCGCAGAACATTTTTCCATGATTCGGGGTCGGATAAAACAAGGTCAGCCGGATCTTTGCCGTCAGGCAAGTCCGCGATTTTTACGTCCATGTCAACCGACAAAGCAATCTGCGCCGAACGCAGTGCCGCTTTTCGTCCGGCGGAATCGGAGTCGAATGCGAGAATCAATTTCTGAGAAAGCCTGCGAACCACGCCCAAATTATTGACGACATTGTCGCGATTCGTCAGAGAATCCGCCAGAGCCGTCCCCGAAACCGCAACCGTATTTTTAATGCCGGCCTGATGCGACAAAACCAAGTCCATCTGGCCTTCAACCAAAATCGTATAATCGCGCTCGCGGATGGCCTGCTTTGCCTTGTCGATTCCGTATAAAACAGTCGATTTATTGAAGAGCGGTGTGTCCGGACTATTCAGATATTTTGCAGGAATAGAGCCATTTTTATTCGGTTCCTCCCGCAAAATACGTCCGGAAAAAGCAATGACCCGACCGCTCGAATCGCAAATCGGAAACAACACGCGCCCGCGAAAACGGTCATAAAGGGATTTTGGAGCACCAGCATCAATGACTTCCGGCCGCTTCGCCAAACCCGCCTTTTCAATATCCGAGTCACTAAATTTTTTCTCGCGCAAATGATTATAAAGGAGCCTCCACTCATTAGGTACAAATCCTATTCGGAATTCTTTCACTGTTTTTTCGGTGATTCCGCGACGACGCACATATTCGCGAGCTTCATTTACTTCCATTGAATATGTGGTGTTCCCTTCAACGATCGGATTTTTGCCTTCCAAAGCCGTTTCGAAAAATCGTGCAGCTTCCTCCATGACCGCGAGCAACCGTTCCTTTTCACTTTTCGCTTCGGCATATCCCGTGCCCTGACCGCGTCCCTGAGTAATATCAACCCCAGCCCGTTCGCCGAGCAATTTCAAAGCGCCCATAAAATCCAAGCCTTCGAACTGTTCGACAAATGAAAAAATATCGCCTTTCGCGCCGCAACCGAAACAATAGTACGAACCACGATCCGGCGACACATAGAAACTCGGCGTTTTCTCGTTATGAAACGGGCATTTTGCCTTCAGATTTTTACCAGCCTTTTCAAGCTTCACATAGGATCCAACGATTTCCTCAATGTTCAAGCGATCTTTTATTTGTTCGACGGGAGTGGACATAGTGGCTGTAGTATAGCAAAACCGCACATGATATGTCATGTGCGGTTTTGATGTACTTAACTATTCACTTACTTCATCAAACTTCGGCTTCGCATCCTCAATCATCTGCCACTTCGGACTGCCTTTGAAACCGGTACCGGCTGGAATCAAACGTCCGATGATGACGTTTTCCATAAGACCGACCAAGTTGTCCTGACTGCCACGAACAGCGTTATTAATGAGAATTCGAGTCGTGTGCTGGAACGATGCTGCTGCGAGGAAGCTTTTGCGAGACAATGAAACATCGGTGATGCCCATGGCGACAGGTGTTGCTTTTGCATCATCTTTAGCAGCCTTTTTCGCGCGTGCATTTTCCTCGAGAAGATCGCTTTCGTTGACGATTTCACCAGCTGACAATGCAGTTCCACCTGCTTCGGTTACCTCGAGACGAGAGAACATCTGCTTTACGATGATTTCGATGTGCTTTCGCGCAACAGTTTCACCCTGAAGTTCGTAGATTTTTCCGATTTCAGCAATAACATATTCCTTTGCCTTTTCGCGACCTCCGTATTTGAAGAGTTCATCGATATCAGCAGAACCATCGGTCAACAAATCGCCTTTTTTGATATGATCGCCAACTTTAACAAACGGCATACGGCGATAGTGGAATGTATATTCGACTTCGTGTGATGCACCTTTTGCCAAACCATCGTCGACTGGACCTGCGGCGAGTGCTGCTGCAGCGGATTTCTTTGTAACGCGCTTTACTTTTGGCTTTTCATATCCTTCGGCGAGAACCTTAATGACTTTTTCTTTTCCAAGATCCTTCACTTCGGTCACAATACCGTCAACTGACGCAACTACTGCAGGATTTTTTGGACGGCGCTTTTCGAAAACTTCTTCGACGCGAGGCAAACCAGCTGTGATGTCTCCTCCAACCGATGCGGCACCTCCAGAGTGAAATGTACGCATTGTCAGCTGTGTTCCCGGCTCTCCGATAGCCTGTGCGGCAACCGTACCAACCGCTTCACCGAGAGCTACCAAAGCATTTTTACCAAGGTCAATACCGTAACAAGAAACACAAACACCTTTTACACTCTCACATGCGAGTGGTGATCGAACAGCAACTTCGCTGACACCTGCTTCTTCAATCTGCAATGCCTCTGCTTTATTGAGCAAATGACCTTTTTTGAAGAGAATTTTGCCGGCAGCCGTTGCAACATCATGAGCGAGAACACGTCCACGAATGTTTTTCGAAATTGGAATTTCGATTCCTGAAGCTGTCTGTTTTTTAATTGTGATGAAGTTTTTCGTACCACAATCGTCTTCTGTAACCATGACATCCTGAGCAACAACGAACAATTTTCGAGTCAAATATCCGGCCTTTGCAGTGTTCAAAGCCGTGTCTGTGAGACCTTTTCGAGAACCATGCGTTGTAATGAAATATTCAATTGGCGTCAAACCTTCCTTCGAACATGAGAGAATTGGGAATTCAATCGTTTCACCTGATGTCGATGAAATGAGTCCTTTCATACCGGCCATTTGTGTCATCTGAGCAATCGAACCTCGAGCTCCAGAGATAAACATGTCGTACACCGATCCCATTTTGTTAAGTGTAGCAGGAATAAGTTTTTCGACGTCTGTTTTAGCCTTGTGCCAGATTTCGATATTTTTTCGAATGCGCTCTTCCTCCGTGAGCAAACCGTCATTGAATTGAGTGACGATCAGATCAGAATGAGTTTTCGCTTTTGAAATGACTTCAGTTTTGCCTTTTGGAATTATCAAGTCATCGATGCCCCATGTCGTTCCAGAATGAGTCGTGTATTTGAAGCCGAATGTTTTGACGCGGTCCAAAATGCCCGGAATCTTTTCAATGCCATAACGTGTAATCATATCGTCGATTGTAGCCGTGAGTTTCTTGCGGTCGATTTCCTTGTTAATGAAAGGATAATCCGTTGGGAGAACTTCGTTAAAGAGAATTCTGCCGACAGTCGTTTCGAAAATTTTTCCGGCGTATTCAGCATATTTTGCGGTATCTTTTCCTTCTACAGGAGCAAGGACTTTGATTTTTGTCCGATAACCGATTGCACCGAAATTGTGCGCTGAAACAACGGCTGATGGGCTTTCGAAGATTTTACCCTCGCCGACTGCACCTTCAACCGTTTTCGTGATCCAGTAACAACCAAGAACGATATCGAGAAGCTTTGCGACGACTGTAGGATCACCGTTTCCAGGCTTCAAGATGTTTTTGTCTGACGCCATGATTTCACGAGCTTCTGTCTGTGCCTCGACACCGAGTGGAACGTGAACGGCCATCTGGTCTCCGTCGAAGTCGGCGTTGAAAGCTGTACATACGAGTGGGTGAACCTGAATAGCGTTGCCTTCAATCAAAGTCGGTCGGAAAGCCTGAATACCGAGACGGTGCAATGTAGGTGCGCGGTTAAGGAGCACGTATTTGTCCTTAATAACTTCTTCGAGGATGCTCCAAACTTCCGGAGTACTATCGTCAATCAAACGACCTGCACCGCGGATGTTATAAGCGAGTTCGCGTTTCAAAAGTCCTGAAATAACGAATGGTCGGAAGAGTTCAAGAGCCATATGTTTTGGCAAACCACACTGGTCAAGAGCGAGTTCAGGACCGACGACGATCACGGATCGGCCGGAATAGTCCACGCGCTTTCCGAGGAGGTTCTGTCGGAACAAACCTCGTTTTGATTTGAGGTTATCTGAAAGAGATTTCAATGCGCGTTTCTGAGCTTGAGCTGCCGCTGCGCCTGTCGCCGCACCGTGACGAATCGAGTTATCGATCAATGCATCGACGGCTTCCTGCAGAATTCTTTTTTCGTTTCGGAGGATAACGTCAGGAGCGTTGATTTCGCGGAGTTTGAGCAAACGATTGTTTCGATTGATGACGCGTCGGTAGAGGTCGTTGACATCAGATGTCGCATAACGTCCTCCATCGAGGGCAACCATAGGTCGGAGTGCCGGTGGAATAACTGGAATTCGTGTGAGGAACATCCATTCAGGACGAACACCTGATTTGATCATTGATTTAATGAGTGAAATTCGCTTGTCCAATTTGTCGCTGTCGAGGGCGCTCGCCTTTTCGAGAGCCTTCTCCAATTTTTCAACCAATTTTTTTAAATCTACTTTCTTCAAAACTTCGTAGACAGCCTCCGCACCGATTCCCGCTTCAAAAAGCGAGCCGTATTTCATGCTGTATTTATGGAAAGCGACTTCGTCCATGACGAGGCCTTCTTCGAGGCTTTCAATTTCGCCGCGCGCTGTGACCATGAGAGCTTTCAATGCCTCTTTTGTTTTCTCGTCGTTTGCGCCTTTTACTTTTGATTTGTATTCGGAGTCGAGCTGTTTCAGCATCTCGTCCTTATCTTTTTCGTTGACCTTCGTGACCAAATATCCGGCGAAGTACACAACCTTTTCGAGATCGCCCGTTGTCATACCCATGATGAGGCCGACGCGCGAAGGCATCGATCGGAGAAACCAAATGTGCGAAACAGGAACAGCCAATTCAATGTGGCCCATTCGTTCGCGGCGAACTATCGAGCGTGTGATTTCAACTCCGCACTTCTCGCAGATGATTCCCTTGTAGCGGATGCCGCGATATTTTCCACAGTAACATTCGTAATCACGGTCAGGACCGAAGATTTTCTCGTCGAACAGACCGCTCTTTTCAGAACGCTGGGTTCGGTAGTTGATCGTTTCCGGCTTTGTGATTTCGCCGAATGACCAGTCGAGGATTCGTTCAGGCGATGCGACTGACAATGTAATAGCATCGAAATCCTGAGGGTCCATCATTTTTCTTGCTTGTGAATTATTCATATATTTGGTGGTTATTTAGGTTCGAGCTATTAATTATTCATCGCTACCATTATCTTCCCCACTTCTGTCGCGATTCACCAGTTCGACATCCAGTGCGAGACCGCGGAGGTTTTTAAGAAGCACGTTGAACGATGCGGGAAGGTTCGGCTGTTTGAGCGTTTCGCCTTTGACGATAGAGTCGAAGGCCGCAGAACGTCCCTGAATATCGTCCGATTTGATTGTCAGAATTTCACGCAATGTGTGAGCGGCACCATGACCCAAGAGCGCCCAGACTTCCATTTCTCCGAATCGCTGTCCTCCACCCTGTGCCTTACCTCCGAGCGGCTGTTGTGTAATGAGAGAGTATGGACCAATCGAACGCATATGTATTTTGTCTTCAACCATGTGGTGAAGTTTCAAAATGTACATGTAACCGACGGCGACATTCTGATCAAATTTTTCGCCTGTTCGTCCGTCGCGGAGTTCCATTTTTCCGTCTGGAGCAAAGCCGGCTTTTACGAGCTCTTCCTTGATTTCAATGTCAGTTGCACCTACGAACGGAGGCACGATGGCCTGATAGTTCAATGTGTGCGCAGCCAAACCGAGGTGGAGTTCGAGGATCTGTCCGAGGTTCATACGTGATGGTACGCCGAGCGGTGTCAAGATAACATCCACCGGTGTTCCGTCCGCCATGTACGGCATATCTTCTTCAGGAAGAATTCGGGAAATAACTCCCTTGTTTCCGTGACGACCGGCCAATTTGTCTCCGACCGATACGTTTCGCACTTCTGCGACTTCAATATAAATTTTCTTGATGATTCCGGATTCCAATTTATCTCCTTTTTCGCGAGAGAAGATTTTGACTGAGACGACGCGACCGCGCTTGCCTCCCTCCATTCGTTTTGATGTGTCTTTCACATCGCGGGCTTTTTCACCGAAGATAGATCGGAGCAGGCGCTCTTCTGGAGTGAGCTGGGTCTCGCCTTTTGGAGAAATTTTACCGACGAGAATATCACCTGGGCGAACTTCTGCACCGACGCGAACAACTCCGTCTTCTGCGAGGTTCTTCAATTTTGCTTCACCGACGTTTGGAATGTCGCAGGTCGTGACTTCAGGACCAAGTTTTGTATCGCGAACGTTAACGACGAATTCTTCGATATGAATCGAAGTGAATTTGCTGTTTTTAACAACGCGTTCCGACAAAATGATGGCGTCTTCGTAGTTGTTTCCGGACCATGACATGAAGGCAACGAGCATGTTTTGCCCAATTGCGATTTCACCTCCGTCTGATGTAGATGTGTCAACAAGAACGTCACCTTTTTTAACATGCTGGCCGAGACTGACGATAGGTCGCTGATGGAAAGCGGTAAAACCGTTTGTTCGAGAGAAATGCACGAGATTATATTCGTGTTTTTTGCCTGACTTTTTGCCGGTCAAAACGACATGGCGTGAATCGACGGCTGTGATTTCGCCTTCTTCAGGAGCGACAAAAATACGTCCTGTATCGAGAACTGCTTTCGCTTCAATACCTGTAGCAACCAATGGAGCTTCAGGAATGAGACATGGTGTAGCCTGTTTCTGCATGTTCGAACCCATGAGCGCTCGGTTTGCATCGTCGTGGTTAAGGAACGGGATAAGTGAAGTTGCGATAGAGAAAGCCTGCTCGGTCGAAACGTCGATGTAGTCGACTTCGTCTTTTTTAGCGAGACCCGGCTTGCCGTTGATGCGGACCTCTACTTCATCCGCTGTAATTACACCCGATTTGTCGTACGGAATAGCGGCATGGGCAATTTTGAAGTTCTCTTCTTCGAGAGCGTTCATGTACTGGATCTCATCTGTGATTTTGCCATTTTTGACCTTTGCATACGGCGTTTCAATCATGCCGAAATCATTGATACGAGCATATGTAGAGAGACGCAAAATAAGACCGATGTTCGGACCTTCAGGTGTGTGAATCGGACAAAGACGGCCGTAGTGGGATGGGTGCACGTCGCGCACTTCGAAACCTGCGCGTTCACGAGTAAGACCTCCGGGACCGAGAGCCGACAATGTGCGGAGGTGTTCCAATTCAGAGAGCACATTTTCCTGCTGCATGAACTGCGACAACTGGTTTGTAGTGAAAAATTCCTTGATGCGGGCCTGAAGCGGACGCGGAAATACGAACTGGACCGGCAATGAAACGTCAGGATCAACCGTAGACATTTTATCCTGGATATTTCGCTTCATCTGAGTCATACCGACACGCATTTTCTGCTGGAGAAGCTCGCCGACATATCGCACGCGGCGTGAACCAAGGTGGTCGATATCGTCTTCGGTCGCTTCAGGAGTGTTATTAAGAAGAACAATATGTTTTACAATTGTTGCAACGTCGTCGCTTGAAACGGTTTTGCGTTCCAAATCTTTTTCCTCCATTCCCTTCGCAAAACGCTTGTTGAAACGAAAACGACCGACACGAGAAAGATCGTATCGTGAAGGTTCAAAAATGCTTCCAATGAATTCGCGCGCATTTTCTGCAGTCGCCAAATCTCCATCGCGGAGTCGTTTGTGGATTTCAATATACGCATCGTCTGTTGTGTGAGCGTGGTCTTTTGCAAGAGTGATTTCGATAGCGCGTCGTGCCGCCTCGTCACCTTTGAAGAGTTCAAGGATGGCTTCATTTGTTTGTGCCCCGTTTCCGCCGGCGCGTGTTGCCTTTTCGCCGAGAACGCGGAGGAGTGAAGTGATCGGAAACTTTCGTTTTCGGTCAATTTTGACGTAGATTGCCCCTTCTGCGTCGCTCTCCACCTCCATCCATACGCCGCGCGCAGGAATGATTTTTGCCCCGAAGTAGTTGCGACCCTTGATTTCGTCAACCGTGAAGAAAATACCGAATGATCGCGCGAGTTGCGGTACGATCACGCGTTCAATACCGTTCACTATAAATGTACCGTGCGGTGTCATGAGCGGAAGATCGGCGAGAAACATTTCCTGCTCCTTCGTCGAATCCAACATTTTATTTTTGAGCTTGACCTTGACCTTTATCTGGCCTTCGTATGAAAGCTTGTTTGCCTTCGCATAGTGTTCGTCATATTTTGGCAGTGCGAGCTCGAAATGTGTGAACGAGAGTTCGAATTTTTTCTCTGCATAATCGCGCAATGGAGAAAATTCCTTGAGAACTTCTCCGATGCCGGTTTTGACGAGCCAATCGAACGATGCGATCTGCGATTCCACGAGATTGGGCATCGCTGTCAACGGCTCCTTGAAACGGCTGAAATATTTTTTGGTCGTTTTCATAGTTTATAAAAATTAATAGAAGCGGGCAAGCGAACTAATAATAATAGGCGAAAACGGGCACGAAACTTTCTCCAAAGACGACAAAAAAGATACAATAAAAACGCAAAAAGACGCCGCAGGAGGGCGTGTGTAGCGCTTTAATTGTTTATTTTATTGTAGGCAAGGGCAAGAAAAACTTAGAGCAAACCTAAAGAATCAATTTAAAGCCTTGTAATCCTTCATATCTTCGTCGTAACTCAATCTTGCTGAAGTTAAGATGAGTGTAGCAGAGCAGGTTGATACTGTCAAGTGATTTTGACGCCCACCGAATGTGATACTATATATATGCCATGACATCCCTTAAATCCCGCGGCTTCACCTTGATCGAGCTTCTCGTGGTTATTTCCATCATTGCCCTTCTGTCGAGCATTATTTTGGCGGCGCTAGAATCTGCAAGATTAAACGGTCAATATGCGGCTGTTCAAGAAGATCTCGTTCAAATGAGAAACGCATATGAGATACAATATACTTCCTCAAATTCTTATCTTTCTTTAATGCCTTCAGGAATGTCGGGTACAGGAAGTTATGCTTGCGTTATAAGTTCTTTATCCGGAGGTAATTACTGTGTTCTAACAACAATAGCTGGTTGTAGTACTTTATACGCCTCAAATTCATCAGCATCTGCAATATGTACGGATGTAATCAACAAGGCAGGAGCTTTTTTCTTCGGTGTAATAAACGCATCAAGTACAAGTCCTCTTGATATCAACGACTATGCATTCGCTGTGCCAAACCCAAGCACTGCCGGTTCATATTTCTGCATTAGAAGTAAGGGTGGAAACACTATCATAAATACGACAGCGACGAATTGTTTAAATGTTGCTTATTGGTAAAAGAAAAAAGGCTCCAGAGTTATCCGGAGCCTTTTGAGTAACGAAATGTCAAAACTTTTTTAATTTTTTAACTGAAACGAAGAGGAGTGAACCGACTGCCAAGATTATCCCCGAGTTTGGCTCGGGCACTGATCCTGGTATTTCGACTTCACTTAACAATGCCGGATTACCGCCATTGTTAAGTTCCCATGTTGAAGGTGTGGTTACTGTCAGAGTGTAGTCCAAAGAAGTTATTGGACTACTGTCGGTGATCAACAAACCGCTGAAAGCTTGGCTGCTTCCGGCCGTTACGGTTCCGCTAATTGGAACGCCGCCATTGATTGTAATGCCACTGATGCTGATGCTTTCATTATTGTCAGCAGCGTATACATTTCCAAGAGCGATGCTTGTTATGGACGATTGGGAACCGATTTGAACCGGAATTGTCCAATTAAAGATGGGCGAGTCGTAACCCGTTTGAGCGGTGACCGTCGCACTTCCGGTATTAAACTTTATGTCCATGCTCCATACCGCAGTCGAAGTTGCATATTCCATAGATGAAGCCGTGGTCACAGTTCTTTGGCCATTCGTAGCAAAAAAAATGGAACCGTCAATATACCACTGAAACAACATCGGCCCATTTTCACCGGCATTGAACTGGCTTTGAGTGATTGGCGCCGAGCCTTGAGCCCGCACCGCCGACTGATTGCCGAAAACGACAATGACCGTAACCGCTACCGTAAGTAGGATTTTTTTCATAATCTTCAAAGAACCGCAAACATTTGACTGCAAAGCGTTTGATGCAAATCGAAACAGTCGAAAAGCACGCCTTGATTATTGCTGGCGACAGTTTACCACATTAAGTAGACGAAAGTCAAGTACGCGTTGCGCGGCTTACTCAAAGGCTCTTTTAAGCCTTTTTCTGATCTTTTTCGCCCTTTTCGTTTTCGAATTCCAAACAAACAGAGTTGATGCAGAAGCGCTTTTGCGGCTGGCCGGTTTTTGCATCCATAGGACCGTCGTCGAAAACATGGCCGAGATGCGCCCCGCAGGTTTTACAGATGACTTCGGTGCGATGCATGCCATGATCATTATCCTCGCGTAATTCAACTTTTTCCAAATTGACGGGATCCGTGAACGAAGGCCAGCCAGTGCCCGAATCGAATTTTGCATCTGAAGCGAAAAGTTGCGTGCCGCAAATTGCACATTTATACATGCCTTTGTCGTGATTGTTGACGTATTTGCCTGAGAACGGCATTTCAGTTCCCTTTTGGCGGGCTACTTTGTAAAGTTCTGGTGAAAGTTCTTTGTCGTTTTTCATAATTTTTGAAAATAATTTTTACCAAGCTATTAATATTTCGTACCTCCGCTATTAAAATCTTTCAGCAAACTGGCGTATCGTTTTTCCAATTTTTCGACTTTTGGGCCGATGATCAGATCGCAGTACGGCTGATTTTTATGCATTTCGTAATAATTTTTGTGATAATCTTCGGCTTCGTAAAAAATGTCGAGCGGTTGGACATGCGTGACGATTGGTTTGTCGTACGCATGCTGTTCTTCGAGTTTTTGAATGAAGCGGTCAGCTTCGGCACGCTGACCGTCATTGGTGTAGAAAATGACCGAGCGATACTGCGTGCCGACATCATTACCCTGTCGGTTCAATGTCGTCGGATCATGGGTGAAAAAGAAAATTGTCAATAAATCTTCAAACGAAATGACGTTTGAATCGAATTCAATTTTGGCGGCTTCAGCGTGTCCGGTTTTGCCGCCGCAAACTTGTTCGTATGTTGGATTTGGAACTGTACCGCCGGCATATCCGGCGGTTGCGGAGATGACGCCTTTCAATCGCGCAAATAAAGTCTCCGTACACCAAAAACATCCGCCGCCGAAAACGGCTATTTGTGTGCCGTGTTTGCCTTGATGGACGGCTTGAGTTTGGCTTTTGTGTTGAGTTGAGTTTTCCATTCTTCTATGAGTTTATGATTACCTGATAAAAGAACCTTCGGCACACGATACTTTTTACCCTTATATTCTATCATTTCCGGACGAGTATAGACATCGGGCGAGGCAATTCGGTTTTCTTCGAGCGAATTGATGTCGCCTAAAACCCCTTCAATTTGGCGCGAAATCGTGTCGATCATGACCATCGCCGGCAATTCGCCGCCGGTCAAAACGAACGGACCAACCGACACTTCCTCCATTTTGAAAGCCTTTTTAACGCGAGCGTCGATACCTTCGTATCTGCCGCAAACGAGAACAACGTCCGTATATTTTTTCGCAACAGTTTTAGCATATGAAGTGTCGAGCATACGTCCCAATGGAGAAAAGAAAATAATTTTGACTGGAGTTTTTTGTGCAATATTTTTCTCTTTCGTCGATTTTAATTTTTTACCAATTGCGGCATCAATTGCGCGGATAACCGGCAATGCTTCGATGACCATACCTGGCCCACCTCCGTACGGTTTGTCGTCAACACGACGATCAGCATAACTGGTTCCTTTTGTAAAATCGCGCGGATTGTAAAATTTAATTGAAATTTTTTTGTCCTCTTGCGCGCGCTTCAAAATCGACTCGGATAAATAAGAGTCGAAGCTTTGCGGAAATAGAGTTATGATATGAAATGTCATAATTGATAACTGTTCGTAAGCAAAACGGATTCATGCATCAGAAGAGACCTGCTGAAAGACGACGGTCTTGAAGTGAGGAAATTTAGAGCCCCTAAATTTCCGTGTCTCTGATGATGCATGAATCCGTTTTGCTTGAGACTAGATATTGAGGTCCGCCATCGCTTCATCAACAGTTTTTGAAGCTTTTGGTTCGTGCGGAGCGGCACCTTCGGGTTCATTGATTTTCAAGTTGACGCGGGAATTGTTTTTCATACCGACGACGCGGAGGAGCGTGCGGATTGCCTTTGCGGTGTTGCCGGATCGACCAATGACTTTCCCCATATCGACTGCATTTACTTCCAAAGTCAAAAGAACGCCCATTTCATCGACGATGCGCGTGACTTTTACATCATTCGGGTTATCGACGAGGCCCTTCACGAGATATTCCAAAAACTGCTGGTCTTGATTTTGCATAGTATTTTCGTTAATTAATCCTGTAATTCTTCCGTAACTGTCTTTCAGACTATACTACAATTGTACCCCGCGAGATATTACGCCGCAACTGGTGCTGTAGCTTCTGATTTTACTTCAGGGGCTGGAGCGGATGCTGGTGTTACAGAAGCTGTTGGAGCAACCACCTTTTCAGTTGCTGGATCTGCAGGTTTGACGATTGGTTTTTTCTTTGGAAGAGCGTTGATTTTTTTGCCGTCAATGGCTTTTTTTGAGACGAGGAAGTTGTGGACGGTGACTGAGAGCTGGGCGCCTTTTGAAATCCATTCTTTTATTTTGGGAATATTAAACTGTTCCAATTTGTTTTCGCGGCGAGGGTCGTATGAACCGAGTACTTCCAAATATTTACCAGATTTTGGGCCATTTTTAGAATCGGTCAAAACGAGTCGGAAAGTCGGCTCATTTGTTCGTCCCACGCGCTGAAGTCGTATCATTAACATAGTGGGAGTATCTTACCAAAAGACCCAGAAAAACGCAACTTTGCGAGGATACTTCCCTTTTTTTATGGACTTTTTCGCCCCGCCTGCTATAGTTATTGAATTAAAGAAATAAACTCACTATATACCTCATGAAGCAAACTATTATCGGAACGATTAAAACAACAGCGAAAGGCTTCGGTTTCATTGCAAATGACCAGCAGGTCACGCCGGGAGGCGCTGAAGAAAAAGACATCGTCGTTGAAGCCGGCTTTTTAAACGGAGCTCTAAATGGCGACACGGTTGAAGTCGAAATCACCGGCACCGGCAAAAATAAAAAAGGCGAAAAGGAAAAACTCGGCCAAGTTGTACATGTGGTAACGCGCGCAAAAGAAAACTTTGTCGGAACAATCGATGCCGAACAAGGTATGTTTTTTGTCATTCCCGACGATAAAAAAATGTATACGGATATTGTCATATCTCCTGCCGAATCGGAACGCTTGATAAAAGCCGGCACTCCCCTTCAAAAAGATCAGAAAGTTCAGGTCAAAATTAACTTCGCGTCATGGGCCGATGTAAAGCGAAATCCATCAGGTACTGTCCTACGTGTGCTCGGTACAAAAGGCAATAATAATGTGGAAATGGAGTCGATTGTATTGGAAAAAGGTTTTGAATCAAGCTTCCCTCGCCCTGTCGAAGAAGAAGCCGAGGAAATCGAACGTATCGAAAAAATCATTACACCGGAAGAAATCGCTAAACGCCGCGACATTCGATCGACCGAAACTTTCACCATTGACCCGTTCGATGCGAAGGACTTTGATGATGCCATTTCGTTTAAAAAATTGCCAGCTGACGAATCAGGAAAAATCCGCTACGAGATCGGTGTACACATCGCCGACGTGTCGCACTATGTCCGCGAAGGTTCGGCTCTTGACAAGGAAGCCGTCAAACGCGGTTGCTCTATTTATCTCGTCGACCGCACCATTCCGATGTTGCCGGAAGTTTTGTCGAACGATGTTTGTAGCTTGAATCCGCACGAGGATAAACTGACGTTTTCGGCGATTTTCGTTCTCGATGATAAAGCACAAATTTTGGAGCGCTGGTTTGGCCGGACAATTATGAACTCGACGCACCGATTTACTTATGAAACGGCGCAAGCTTCGATCGACGGTGATGCGAAACTGGTCAAAAAATATTCGAGTGGCACGCAGACGCCGGCACTCGCCGAATCGGGCATGAAATATCGCGATCAATTGACGACATTAAACCGCCTCGCAAAAATTCTGCAAAAGGAAAAATTCGCCGCGGGTGCCATCGAATTCGAGCAGGAAGAAATAAAATTCAAGCTCGATCAGGAAGGCCGGCCAATCGGCGTATATAAAAAGGAACGTCTCGACACGCATAAATTGGTCGAAGAGTTCATGCTTCTCGCAAACCGCGAAGTGGCGAAGTTCGTTTTCGACTCGATCAAAAAGAACGGCAAGCGCGATACCGGCGCAATTTATCGCATCCATGAAGCACCCGACAAGGAAAAAATTGCGGATCTCGCGACATTTGCAAAAGCCCTTGGATACAACCTGCGCGTAAAGGACGGTGTGGTGACCGCACGCGATTTGAATCACCTGCTCGAAGAAGTCGAGGGTACTCCACATGAATCGCTCATCCGAACCGCGGCCGTTCGTTCGATGCAAAAGGCAATCTACTCCACGAAAAATATCGGCCATTTTGGCTTGGCCTTTGATTTTTATACGCACTTCACTTCCCCGATTCGCCGCTATCCCGATCTTTTGGTGCATCGCGTTTTAGCTAAACATTTAAATGGTGAACCTTTCGGTGACCGCGACATTGTCGTGTTCCAAAGCATCGCCGAATCTTCAACACGCCGCGAAATCGACGCATCCGACGCCGAACGTTCCAGCAAAAAACTGAAGCAAGTCGAATACATGAGTTCGCGCATCGGCCAGACATTCGCCGGCACCATTTCCGGCGTGACCGAATGGGGTATTTACGTCGAAGAAAACGAATCCCGATCGGAGGGCATGATCAAGTTGCGCGATCTTGGCAACGACTTCTACGAATTCAACTCAAAAACATACTCAATCACTGGCAAACAATCCGGTGCGAAATTTACGCTCGGAGATGCCATTAAATTCAAAGTCGTCGGCGCAGATTTGGATAAGAAGATACTGGATTACGCGTTGGTGAAATAGAACTACCTCTTTTGTGCCACAATGATAAGATAAGTAGGATAAATATCTCCGTTAATTTGTTCAGAATTAGGAAAATCAGACCCCTCACGAACATCCACCAATGAAAAGTGGGTAAGAAAATCTTTATTTACATACTCAGACAAAGTATGAGTCGGATCAATAACTGTTATTTTACCCTCAAAAATAACTGACTTAACTAATTCTTGTTTATAATAATCTTTTCCTTGTTTTTTCTTCTCTAAAAATTGTCTGAACGGGTGCACGACGAGAAAAATAAAATATCCGTTATTGTCGATCATACGGTAAACTTCATCGTAGATTGGCATGATGTGTTCAGTGGTTTGTATTGCGTATTTAGAAACAATTAAACCAAACATTTTATCTGCATAGGAAATCTTACTTGAAAATGATTCGTTTCTTATTTCAGTTACGTTTTTATTTTGTTTTGCTAAATTACACATATCTTTTGAAGCGTCAAGACCGTAATAAGAAAATCCTTTTTGAGTATAAAAAACAGCGTCAGATCCCGCACCACACCCGAGATCTAAGACATTCTTATTTTTAATATTAGAGATAACCTGATCCGTAATCATACTGAAAAAGTCATCCGTAGACTGATGTGCCTCTCGATTAAGATAAAACTCATTAAATTCGTGAGCACTCTTATTGTATTGTGTTTCAAAATCTTTTTTCATAATTTATTTCGCCACCGCGACCGCTTCATCAAAAGCAATAGAAAGGAGTTTCGAAGCACCGTCGGAACCCATGGTGACGCCGTACAAAACGCCGGCGCGGGACATGGTTTCGCGGTTGTGGGTTATTAAAATGAGCTGGGAATACTGCGACAAACTAGTAATCATGTCGCCGTATTTGCGCGAGTTGGCTTCGTCGAGTGCTGCGTCGGTTTCGTCGAGAATAATAAATGGTGGCGGGTTGACTTGAGAAATCGCAAACAAAAGCGCGATTGAAGTCAATGCGCGTTCTCCGCCGGAAAGCATCATGAGGCCTTTCACTTTTTTGCGCGGCAAATTAACGTGGATATCGATGCCTTCGTCACCTTCTTCTTCGGCTTCTCCATCTGCGCCGGCTGAACCTTCCATATCCGCGGCCATCGCTTCGTCGCTAA
>Ga0302280_1000157_pt1 | contig 59608 bp, 53 predicted proteins | sample III_Fen_E1_1_FD_198771 | JGI IMG/M metagenome (GOLD analysis project Ga0302280, IMG submission 198771) | Peat permafrost microbial communities from Stordalen Mire near Abisko, Sweden - III_Fen_E1_1 | ecosystem: Environmental > Terrestrial > Soil > Wetlands > Permafrost | place: Sweden: Abisko... | reverse complement strand
GGTTCATGATCTGCGGCTTGGTAACTGCAACATCAGAAAAAAGGCGGAGATTACAAACTGTAAAATCCGCCTTTGTATTTTTCTAAGACTGGTCAATTATCTTAATAACTTTAATCGTTTGTCAGTAATAAATAAAAAAAGCCCTTCCGGAAAGAAGAGCTTTTTTTATTTTATGATCGTTTAATTAATTATTCAAAGCTTCAGCACCGCCAACAATTTCCAGGATTTCTTTTGTAATAGCAGCCTGTCGTGAACGATTGTATGTTAATTTTAAGCTCTTCAATAACTCTTTAGCATTTTCAGTAGCTTTATCCATTGCTGTCATTCGGGCTCCATGTTCAGAAGCATTGGATTCAAGCAAATATTTATAAAACTGAATTTTTAATGATTTAGGAATTAATTCTTTCACAATATTTTCCTGTGATGGCTCAAATATAAAATCGGTTTCAATGTCGCCTTTTTTATTGGATTCCAGTATCTGCGATTTTATTGGAAGATATTGTTCTGCACGAACAATTTGAGTCACAACATTTTTGAATTCATTGTAAACAATCTCCACCTGATCATACGTGCCATCCAAATATGCTTTCATTACATATTCAGATACTTTTCTAGATGCATCAAATGTCAGATTCTGGAATATATTCTGAAAATCCGTATTTACAGCACTTCCACGTTTAGAAATAATTTCAGCACCTTTTTTGCCAATACATAGAAAATCTACTTTGCCTTCAGAAAACAATCCTTGGTATTTTTCTTCAACCAAAGCCATACAAGCCTTTACAACGTTAACATTAAAAGCACCTGCAAGACCCCGATCAGAAGTAATGGCAACGATCAATACACGTTTTAATTCTCTTTCTTCTGAAAATACATTATCCGACATATCCTCCAGAGAAGCTGAGATATTTTGAAGAATATCATTTATTTTCTCAGCATACGGACGAATTTTCAAAGCCCTGTCTTGTGCTCTGCGCAATTTTGCAGCAGATACCATTTTCATGGCCTTTGTTATCTGCTGCGTTGAATTTACAGAGACAATCCGGTTACGTACCTCTTTTAAGCTAGGCATAAATTATTTTGAATATTTTGCAGCTACTTCTTTAGCGACCTTTTTTAGTACTTCTGTAATGGCGTCGTCAATTTTACCTGACTTAATTTCTTTCAAAGTATCCTTGTGTAAAGTTCTTAATACAGTAAGGAATTCTTTTTCGAAATCACGCACTTTGTTTACCAGTACAGAATCCATATAACCATTTGTTGATACATAAATGGTTGCAACTTGCTCTTCAACACTTACAGGAGAGAATGCCGGTTGTTTCAATATTTCAAGGTTTCTTCTACCTCTTTCAATAGTAAGTTTAGTAGAAGCATCCAGATCAGAACCGAATTTTGCAAATGCTTCCAATTCACGGAACTGAGCTTGATCCAATTTTAAGGTACCTGCTACCTTTTTCATGGATTTAATCTGTGCATTACCACCCACGCGAGATACAGAAATACCTACGTTAATAGCTGGACGAACACCTGAGTTGAATAAATTTATTTCAAGGAATATTTGTCCGTCAGTAATTGAGATAACGTTTGTCGGAATATATGCGGAAACGTCACCTGCCTGCGTTTCAATAATCGGAAGTGCTGTTAATGAACCTCCTCCTTTTACAACTCCTTTAAGAGATTCAGGAAGATCATTCATTGCAGCTGCAATCGCATCAGATTTATTGATTTTAGCAGCTCTTTCTAATAAACGACTGTGAAGATAGAAAACGTCACCTGGGTAAGCTTCACGACCCGGAGGTCTTCTTAATAAAAGAGAAACTTCACGGTATGCAACAGCTTGTTTTGATAAATCATCATAAATAACAAGAGCCGGACGACCGGTATCACGGAAGTATTCGCCAATGGCAGCACCTGTAAATGGAGCGAAATATTGCATAGGAGCTGGATCAGAAGCGGTTGCTGCTACAATTACTGTATAAGCCATGGCTCCGTATTTTTCCAGAGTTCCTACAATACCTGCAATAGTAGATGCCTTTTGTCCGCATGCTACATATATACAGAATACAGGCTCCCCTCTATCGTAAAATTCTTTTTGATTGATGATGGCATCCAAGGCAACAGTTGTTTTACCTGTCTGACGATCACCGATAATTAGTTCACGCTGACCACGACCGATTGGAATCATTGCATCAATTGCTTTGATACCTGTCTGTAATGGTTCTGTTACAGGCTGACGATAAATTACACCTGGAGCCTTACGTTCCATCGGCATTTTATAAAGTTCACCTGTGATTGGTCCTTTACCATCGATCGGATTACCAAGCGTGTCTACAACACGACCAAGCATTCCTTCACCAACATTTACGAAGGCAATCTGCTTTGTTCTTTTAACTGTAGAACCTTCTTTAATAGCACTATACTCTCCTAGTAATACGGCACCTACGTTATCTTCTTCAAGATTCAATACCATACCTTTAAGGCCGCCATCAAACTCAAGCAACTCTCCGGATTGAGCCTTAGTAAGGCCGTAAATACGTGCAACACCATCACCCACTTGAAGAACTGTACCTACTTCCTCCAATTGAGCATCGGTCAGTGAATTTGATAACTGCTCTCTTAATATTGCAGATACCTCATCTGGTCTAACGTCTAGCATATATATAATACTTAGTAATTTATAACTTGTTCTTTAAACTTATTTTTAATTTTAGTCAGTTTTGTCTGAATAGATTCATCGATTTGCAAATCATCCATTTTCAATACAAAGCCACCTAAAATAGAATTATCTAATTTTTCAATCAACTCCATATTTGGAGCTTTTGAAGCCAGCATAGATCTGAAATTATTTTTCTGATCATCTGTTAATGCAAGCGTAGTTGTTATCTCTACTAATTTAATTCCTTTGTTTTCACGATACTGTTTTTGGAATTCAACAGCAATTTCAAAAACGATAGGACCTCTGTGCTTTTTGGTAATTAACTTCAGCAAAGCCATCGTAAACGTTGAAACTCTACTTCCAAAAAGGGATTTAAGTATCGCTTCTTTTTTATCAGTATGTATGACAGGATTCTTCAAAGCTACAACCAGTGCATGATTCTGATTACACACGGATTCAATGAATGCCATGTCCTTATTTACCTGATCCAATACTCCTTCTTCCGCTGCAAGACTTACCAGCGATTTGGCATATCGGTATGCTACTCTCGTTTCTTTCATGATAGGGAAATTAATTCAGGTTTACCTCTTTGATATACTCATTCACTAATTTCTTTTGCTCATCCGGATTTGTAAGCTCTTTACGAAGAATTTTTTCTGCAATTTCAAGTGCTAATGTTGCAGCATAATTTTTCACTTCGTTTAATGCAAGTAACTTCTCTGTCTGAATAGCATTCTTAGCTATTTCAACTTGTCTGTTTCCTTCAGTGGAGGCTTTTAATCGAGCATCTTCAATCATCGCCACGGATGCTTTTTGAGCTTCAGCAATAATTCTATCGCGTTCTGCTCTTGCTTCAATCAACAACGCTTCGTTTGTATTTTGAAGTTTTTGAATTTCTTCGCGGGCCTTTTCAGCGGTCAATAATGCATCTGAAATAGATCCTTCACGCTCTCTTAAAGCACTCATAATCGGCCCCCAGGCAAATTTTGACAATAAGAATAAGGTAACCAGGAAGATTATTGTTTGCCAAAAGAACAAACCTAAATCAGGTGTAATTATATTAGCTAAGAATATCATATGTTTAGTTGTAATAGATTTCAATTAGTAAAGCATATTCCGAGACCTAATGTCAACGGAATATGCTTAAGACAATTAAGCCAGAGCGATCAATAGACAAACTACCACACCGAAAAGAGCAACACCTTCGATAAGGGCCGCTGCAATCAACATAGCTGTCTGAATTTTACCGCTCTCAGAAGGTTGACGAGCAATAGATTCTACTGCACTGCCACCGATACGGCCGATACCTAAACCAGCACCTAATGCTGCGATACCAGCACCGATACCAGCGCCTACCATTGCGATACCTGCTTCTAAGAACATTGAATTTAACATAGTTGTATTTATTTATTATTAATTGAAAACGTAATTGAAATTAATGAGCGTGATCGTGGTGCTCATCGTGTGCATGTTCTTCAACAGCTGATCCAAAATACATGGCTGTCAGCAAGGTGAAAACAAATGCCTGAATAAGTGCTACGAATAATTCAAGAAAATTCATAAATAACCCAAAGCCTACACTTAAAGGAGAAATATAAATGCTCTTAAATAAGAAGATCAAACCAATAAAGCTTAAAATGATAATGTGACCTGCAGTAATGTTTGCAAATAATCGAATCATTAAAGAGAAAGGCTTTGTAATTAAACCGATTATTTCAATCGGAAGAATAATTATTCTCAATGGAAGCGGGACACCTGGTGTCCATAAAACGTGTTTCCAGTAAGTCCCATTTCCGCTAGCTGTGGTAATAATGAATGTTATTAAAGCCAACATTAATGTTACTGCAATATTACCGGTAAGGTTTGCCCCACCTGGAATTAATCCTAATAGATTATTAAACCAAATAAAGAAAAATACTGTTAGCAAATATGGCATAAAGCGTTCATATTTAGGACCGATCATTTTTACTGCGATTTCGTCACGAATGTATATTACAATTGGTTCGAAAAATGATTGAATACCTGTTGGTGCCTTGCCTGCATTTTTCTGATACCCTTTCGCAACAGAAATAAATACGATTACTAATAACATAGCACTGATAAATAATGATGCCGTGTTTTTAGTAATGGAAAGATCATATAGCGTTACTGTTGGATCTTCGTTTCCTGCTGCATCTACAGCAAAAATTCTATCGTGATGAATTTTATATCCTTCATATGAACCATGATGAATTAATCGAGACGATGAAAATACAGCCAATCCCTTTTGAGGAGAATATACTATTATTGGTAACGGTATTGTTGCATTAAATGATTCTGTGTTAAAAAAATGCCATTCGTGAGAATCGGCAATATGGTGCATAATCATTTCACCCGGATTAAAGGTTGATTCCTGATCAAGGTCTTCCTCCTGGACTGTATGATGTTCCTCCGTTGCAAAAGCCACTAATGAGGCTAATGACAGCAGAATTAATATGAAGCATTTGTTTAGTTTAAGTATCATTTCTTTGAGAATCGGCGCGCAAGTTACGTAATAAGTGATAAATTTCAAATGATGCATAAGTAATGTAGAGAATAAAAAAATTTGCTGCATAAATAATCTTATTTTCTGACAGATAAACCAAACTTAATAAAATAAAGAAAAGAGATAATATAAATCGAACTGCCATAGAACCAAGGTAAAACACATGGAATTCTCCATTATTTTTAATTCCGATTTGTGAAATCAAATGAGATAGTATCGAAATCATACAAAAAAAGCCTTGTATGATCCAAAAGCCAGGGTGTATCAATTTATTTGAAAAATGCTGAATCAGCAAAGCCAGGGTTGATGTGAAAATTACAAGTAAAATAAACCCCAGCCAGAAATTCGATTGAATGCTGTTATTTTGTTCCTTTTTGATCATTTATGACATCTAATATAAACTTTGCAATGCTGCCAATAACTCCGAATAATAAAAAGAAAATAGTGCATAACTTTCCATGTATTTCAAAATGCCTGTCAAGCCACCATCCTATCGCACCGAAAACACCTATTGTTGCTATCATTTGAAAGCCGATAGCTGAATATTTTGAAAAACCTGCAATAGAATTTTTTTCAGAGTTTTTTTCCTCTTGATCCATAAAACAAAGGTACTAAATTTGTCCACTTGGAAGGGATATTTTATACAATCTTTTTACATCGAAATCGTTCTATTGAATCAATAAATACTACTATGATTTGTTATATTTGAACCAATGAATTTAAACCGTTTTCAATACGTAAACATTCCAATTCTTTTTTTCCTCTTAATACTATTAGGGGCAATTCTAAATTCATGCAGTCAGGAAACTAATTCATGGGCCGGCAGAACATATCATGATTTGCTGGCTAGAGATAATCCTCATTTTTTGGCCAGAGAACGAATGAAAGAACTTGAAGTAAAAGTTTATGACATGAAAAAGGATGATTATAATACCATTCTTCATCCAGTCCCTCCATTTGATACATTAAAAACTAAAACGCTCAATACTCAATTAGATGATATTATAAAGAAATCATCGATTCCTGTAAGAAGGCATAAGAATAGTAAATATGTTGATCATAGTTATATACTGATCGGAAGATGCCGGATGTATAAAGGAGAATTTAAACTGGGGGTTGATACCTACAAATATGTAAATGCGCAAAGCAAACAGGAACATGCCCGGCAAGAATCTTTGGTTTATTTAATGAGAGCTTACATGGCATGGAATCAATTTGATAATGCCAAAACAGTTTGTGATTTTCTGGATAAACAAAAATTGAATGAACATAATAAAGCCCTATTCTACATAACAAAAGCTGAGTATCTAAGATATTTTGAACAATATGAAGAAATGATTCCTTTATTGAAGGAAGCAGCTCCAGAAATGAAAAAAAGAGATCTGAGATCCAGAATGTATTTCATACTTGGTCAGCTCTATCAGCAGTCAGGAAATGACACAGCAGCATACAAAGAATATAAAAAAGTTATTAAGTTAAATCCTCCCTATGAAATGCTTTTTATTTCAAGGTTGAATTTGTATCAGGTTGCTGCACTAACCAGCGATAAGGATACAAAGAAAATAAAACAATATTATGAAAAGCTTTTAAAGGATTCTAAAAATCTGGAGTATAAGGACAAGATTTATTATGAAATGGCAATGTTTGAATACAAACAACATAATCTATATAAAGCTATTTCTTATCTAAAAGAATCTGCCAAAGCTAATACCACAGGGGGGTATCAAAAGGGTTTATCCTTTCTCAAATTAGCTGAAATCTACTACGAGAAATTAGAAGATTATGAAAATGCAGCTCTATACTATGATAGTACAGCTGCAAATTTTGATAAAAAAGATAAGCGGTATCCACTTATCATGAAACGTGAAAAAGTTTTGGATGAATTTGTTAAACATTTAAGAACCATTAAAAGAGAGGATAGTCTTCTTAAAGTGTCCATGATGGATACATTGGCACTAAAAAGCTTAATAGACACACTTGTTGCAAAAGAACAGTACGAATATATGCAGAAACAAATTGCGCTAAGAAAAAAGAAAGCACAAGCGGATGAAGATGCATTAAATCCTTCGAGTAAATTAACGAACCCAATAAATAATAGTAGTAGTAATGATCCTAATGCGCCACCTCAATGGTATTTTGGAAATCCAGAAGCCATCCAGGCAGGTACAAATGATTTTATTCAAAAATGGGGTAAACGTAAGCTGGAAGATCATTGGCGGCGATCCAAGAAAGATGCGGTCATGGACTTTGGCAATAACAGTAAGTATCAGGATTCACTTGATCAGGCAAATGCTGATGCAGAAGTTAAACGGAATTATATTGCTCCTTTAAAAGTTGATCGGAATAAATATTTAAAAGATATTCCTTTTACTTCCGTACAAAAAGATACGGCAAATGCCCGTATTGAACATGCTCTTTTCATGGTTGCCTCTATTTATAATCATAAATTAGATGAACCCGATCGTGCGATACGCACCTATGAAAACATATTAAAAAGATATCCGGAATCAAAACACATACCTGAGGTACTTTATAATTTATATCTCATTTATAGAGACCGAAAAGACAATAAATACAATACATACAAAGATATTCTTCTTGATAAATACCCGAATTCCATTTATGCTAAATTAATCCGCAATCCGAATTATTACAGGGATAACAGAATTGCTGAAAAAGAAGCGGAAAAAGAATACAAAGAAGTGTTTGAATTATATAAAAATGGTACCTATCATGAGTCTGATTCCGTTGCTAATGTATTAATTAAAAAATATCCGGAGAGCAACATAACGGATAAACTAGCCTATATAAAATTACTTTGTAAATTAAAATCGGAAGGGCCGTCGGATGAACTTTTGGATCAATTGAATGCCTTTAAAATAGCCTTCCCGGAAAGTCCTCTTGTTGCAAATACTTCGGAAATAATAGAAACAATTGAGAAAATAAAACCTCTTATTGTTCCCAAAAATCCACAATAATCAGACTGAATATTATTTCAATGAAAAATAAAATCATTCGTTTTTTAATTTATTCCATTTGGATCGGAGCCCTTTGCGGAGGATTGTTCATATGGCTATGGTTTTACATGGTTTCAAATAATGTAAATGGCCTTTTTGGTTCAATGCCGGATTTGGAAACCCTTGAAAATCCAAAATCAAATTTATCTTCTGAATTATATACTACTGATGGAGTTATTATTGGAAAATATTATCGGGAAAACAGAACCAATATTGAATTCGAAGAAATCTCCCCAAATTTAATAAACGCGCTATTAGCAACAGAAGATATTCGATTTGAAAAGCATTCCGGAATTGACCTTCAGGGTTCGTTTGCTATACTCTGGTATATGATCAAAGGTGAAAAACGCGGATCCAGTACTATTTCTCAGCAATTATCTAAAAACTTATTTGAAACAAGAGGATCTAAATACGAAGGATCCTTAGCAAAATCCAATAACAAACTTCGTCTTATAATAAACAAGACAAAGGAATGGATTGCAGCAGTTCAGATCGAACGTTCGTATACTAAAAAGGAAATCATGACCATGTACCTGAATACTGTTGATTTCGGGAGTAATGCATTCGGTATAGTAACAGCGGCCAAAACCTTCTTCAATACGAGCCAGGATAGTCTTTCAATAAATCAATCAGCCATGTTGGTTGGTCTTCTTAAAGCACCCAGTTTATATAGTCCTGTTTATAATCCTGATAATGCCATTGTGAGAAGAAATGTTGTTTTAGAACAAATGAATAAATACAATTTCATTACACATGATCAATATACCGCTCTTTCAAGTCAACCAATAGGTTTGCATTATGAAGTAGAAAATCACAATAAAGGTTCTGCAACATACTTTAGAAGTTACATTACGCGCTATCTTATCAGCTGGTGTAAAGATAGAGGCATCGATTTATATGAAGATGGAATAAAGATTTACACAACCATTGATTCCCGCATTCAGAAATATGCTGAAGATGCTATGACGGAACACATGAAATACCTTCAAAGTAAATTTTTCGCTTACTGGAAAGGCAAAACGCCCTGGCGTGATGAAGAAATGAAGGAGATACCATATTTCATTGAAAAGGCTGCTAAAGGCTCTGACCGATGGAAAATGTTAAAAGAAATGTATAATGGCGACACCGTTAAAATGTGGAAGGCCATGAATAAGAAAATTGAAATGCGAATTTTTAGTTGGAAAGGTGAAATTGATACTTTACTAAGCCCTATGGATTCCATCCGGTATTATAAGCATTTTCTGCATGCCGGTATGATGGCAATGGACCCACATTCCGGACAAATAAAAGCATGGGTTGGTGGTATAGATCATAAACATTTTAAATACGACCACGTTAGGCAAGGCAGCAGACAGCCAGGATCAACGTTTAAACCTTTTGTCTATACTGCTGCTATTGACCTCGGTTATAGTCCCTGTTATGAATTACCGGATTTGCCAGTTACATTTCAGACCCAGGATGTAAATGAGACCTGGACACCACAAAATAGCGATGCTGTCTATACAGGAGAAATGTTTTCGATACGAAAGGCAATGGCTAATTCCATCAACAGTATAACAGCAAATTTAATTAAGAAAGTGGGGCCAGAAACAGTCGTTAATTATGCGAAGCGTATGGGTATTACAACACCTTTAGAACCTGTTCCTGCCTTATGCTTAGGGGTATTTGATGTTACATTATTTGATATGGTTGGGGCTTACAGTACATTCGTAAATCAAGGTGTATGGACAGAACCATTTTTCATTACACGGATTGAAGATAAAAATGGAAATGTTATACAGGACTTTATTCCTAAAACACGTGAAGTTCTTAGCGATGAAACGGCGTATTTAATGGTACACATGCTTAAAGGAGCCACCGAGGAAAAAGGGGGGACTGCTCTTGGATTGAATAAATATGGTTTACTGTGGAACGGAGCTGAAATAGGAGGTAAAACAGGTACAACTCAAAACTATTCGGACGGCTGGTTTGTTGGAATTACAACCCAATTAACAACGGGTGTATGGGTTGGTGGTGATGACAGATGTATTCATTTCAGAAGTATGAATGATGGACAAGGTGCGCGTATGGCTATGCCGATCTGGGCTATCTTTATGAATAAACTTTATTCAGACCCTAAGACAGGTATAGTAAAAGAACGTTTTCCAATGCCAGCGAAACCACTGTCGGTTGAAATAAACTGCAAAAAATTCAAAGACAATACAACACAAAATGTACATAAAGATCCAAACATGTTACCTTCGCACAAACAGGTAATTCCGGATTTCTGATAATTTATGCTTGATAAAGAACAAATTCGTTCCATTCTAAAAGAATTGCCATTCTCCCCTGGAGTCTATAGATTTTATAATCTTGAGAAGGAATTGATTTATGTTGGAAAAGCAAAAAGTCTACGCAAACGTGTAGCAAATTATTTTACCAATAAAAAGGGGCTGGATCAGAAAACCAGAAGCATGGTGCGTCGAATTCATCTGGTAGAATACACCTTGGTGAATTCTGAATATGAAGCACTCCTTTTAGAAAATAATCTAATCAAAACCAATAAACCTAAGTATAATGTTATGCTTAGGGATGATAAGACATATCCTTTTATTTGTCTTACATCGGGTAATTTTCCAAGACTTGTTACTACCCGACGTATTGAAAAAGAAAGAGGTGATTTTTTTGGACCTTATACGAGTGTCCGAACTATGAATTCACTTGTAGAATCACTAAGGAAAATTTTCTTTCTGCGTACCTGTGATCTTAATTTAAGTGAAAAAAATATTACAACTGGCAAGTTTAAAGTATGTCTTGAATATCACATCGGAAACTGCAAAGGTCCTTGTGAGGATAAACAGGATAAGAATGAATATGATATCAGCATTCAGCAAGTACGGAATATTTTAAAAGGAAATTTCACATCCGTAAAAAAATACTATCATGAAAAAATGATTGCATCATCTGCAGATATGCAATTTGAGAAAGCACTTTTTTATAAAGAACGACTTAATTCCATCGATAGTTTAGAGAAAAATAGTCTTATCGTAAATCCCGATATTAACGACCTGGAAGTTTATACTATTGTAAGGAGAGAAAGTCGAGCAGCAGTGAATTATATGACTATTCTGCATGGTTCAATCATACAAACACGAACAGTTGAACTTAAAATTAAGCTGGATGAAACTGATGAAGAATTGCTGTTGCATGCATTATTTAATATCCATGAAGAAGGCTGGGATTCATCAAAAGAAATAATCAGCAATATTGATTTGCCTGTTTTGTCAAGTTATTTCAAAGTCAGTGTGCCGCAAAGAGGTGATAAGAAAAAACTTATAGACTTGTCGTTAAAGAATGCATGGCATACGCTTACTCGATATGATGAAACAAAAAAAGAAAAGCCTGAATTAAGAGTATTGAGAACACTTCAAAAAGATCTTTCTCTCAAAGATATTCCATTGCATATTGAATGCTTCGATAATTCAAATATTCAGGGCACCAATCCGGTAGCCGCAATGGTGTGCTTCAAAAATGGCCGACCTTCAAAAAAAGATTACAGGCATTTTAATATTAAAACAGTTGAAGGGCCTAATGATTTTGCATCTATGTATGAAATTGTACATAGAAGATACAAAAGGCTTCAGGAAGAAGCGTTGCCCTTACCACAATTGATTATTATTGATGGCGGCAAAGGTCAATTATCCTTTGCTTGTCAGGCATTAAAAGATCTTGGAATGTATGGGCAAATTCCTGTTGTCAGCATTGCTAAAAATCTTGAAGAGCTTTTTTTTCCTGAAGATAATGATCCATTATATCTTGACAAAAAGTCTGAATCATTAAAATTGATCCAGCAAATACGGGATGAAACACATCGATTTGCCATTACATTTCACAGGTTAAAAAGAAGTAAAGATACATTGATGAAATCTCAGTTTGAAAATATCAAAGGGATTGGGGCAAATACACGAAAAAAATTAATTGAACATTTCAAAACATCAAAAAAAATAAAAGAGGCAACAATAGAAGAACTCTCTGCTATTGTAGGAATATCAAGGGCAAAATTATTATTTGAGGAGTTGCATAAATAAGCACTAAAAATATCAGTCCATACTGATAAAAAGAAAGCCCCTGCAATATGCAGAGGCTTTACAATGTTATGAATAATAGAATAGTGTTATCGTATCTATTATAGATTTATTAAAACTCCCAAAGATTGTGTTCGTATTCCAACAATTCAAATGCAGCCCATTGAGAAGCCATAATACCTTTTTGTTGATCACCACCATAGATGTCTGTTAAATAAGCATCTTTAGGGTTAGAAACTTTAATGATATATGAACTGAATAATCTCAAATCAAATGCATCTGCAAGATTTTTGTGTTCTCTTTCATTTTGAGGATTGAACCAGATTGCTTTAGGATTATCTTTAAATAACTTTTCGCAAAGTTCTTTGTAAGAATAAGAAGCAATTGGGTACTGAATACCTTTAATGTTAGAAGGGTGATCAGAAGGAACATAAATTGTTATAGCGATAATGTCAAAATACTGACGTGAACGCTGTCTGTCAAACAACCAATCTTCCTTGATTTCCATCTGATAGATATCAGTCGGGAAGAATTTATCTCCACCAAGACTTACTGCTCTATAGGAGAAATCTTCATTAGCAAACATCATGGCAGTGTCTTCCGGAGTATATGATGGTTGATCACTTGGAACAAGTAATACCTTCTGGAATCTGTCCATTGTTAGTTTATCTCCATTATCCAATGAATCACTTTCATATGGAGTAATAGTTCCTGCTAATGTTGCATCGATGATCAATCTTGAAATCTCACGATTTCTGGAGAACATTGGTAAATTTTGTTTTTCCCTCAAATCTATAGCTCTGATAATTGTCTTTTTGTACATTATATCAGAAGTATGGATAGGACGAACAGAATACTTATTATACCCAGAAGCATATGGGTCTTCATATTCTTTTGTAGGAGTTTCCTGGGCATTTGCGAATGTCGCTAATGAACCAAGAATAACGGATACGATAACACTTAATTTATTCATAACACTGTCAATTTAATATTATTGTAATGGAACGGTAAAGATAGGAGTACCTATGTTTACTTTTTCTTTCTCATTAACAAAGTTTGTACGATACACTTCCTGAACTTCGATTATTAATCGATCATTCGTTTGAGCTTGAGCTGCAATAGAACTTAAGTTTGCAACTTCAGTAGAGAAGTTTTGTTGAGTTACTGGACGTTTACCTCTCGCAAGCATTACGTTCCAACGAGTTACATTATAACGAGCATCCTTAGGAAGGAATTGTGCAAAAGACTCATCAGGCTTAGCTTTAACTTGTAAACTTCTTGGACCTGGAGCTGCCATACCATTTTTCTGATCAACTTCTTTTCCACCAGAAAGAACCTGAATAGTAGGTTTTGGAATACCACGAACCTTGAAGTCCTGACCACCGATTGCTGTACCACCACTGGATACATTCAATCTAACACCTGTAGGGTTATTAGGAATTACAACAATAAATCCTTTTTGACCAAGTGTTTTAATTGCAGCACCTGTAGCAGTGAATGTAGGATTATACGTAGCGCCCAATGCAGGAACCTGTACATTTAATTCATTACCACAACGTAGATAAAGTGCGTTAACTGAAGCAGATTGAATCTGTATTACAGGACGTGCAACAATGTATTCTACAGGAATAGAGAATGTAGTATCTTTTCCTTTGTTTTTAATTGTAATAGCACCAGTCCACTTCTGTTTCGAGTTACCTTCAGCATCATAAGAAGAAGCAGCAGCTTTAAACTTCACTTTACCACGACCGTTCTGAACTGGAATCGGAGCACCGTTTCTAGTCATAGTTGGGTTTGTAGTGGAGGAAGATGCAGCTAAGAATAAATCAGCTTCGTATTCAGTACCAGCAGCAACAACACCGGATTTAGCAGTAGCAACAGCAAATACGTTATCGAATTTAATTTGAGATGCACCTACCAACCGAGCTAAAGCTTCCAATGCTTCTGTTTCGATTTTTCTAACATCTGCTTCTTTTACTGAAAGAACAGCAAGAGCAGCAACCATCGGAGTATGATCGAAACTTATTTGAGCAAAAGACTCATTCTTATGTTCAGATTTTGCAAACATAGGATCTTCTTTACCATCCATGGCAATTTTACGAACAGGAACTGCCGGTAAATGTGATTCAGGATCGTTACCTACTATTTTAGAAACATTTACAACATAATCATTCAATTTTGCCTGAAGCTCGTAACCTTTTGCAGTCTTAGTCCCTTCTGTACCAACCATCATACCTGCAATTTGTTCTTCTTCTTTAGCACCTTTATAAGAGCCATCTTCTTCTTTACCACCAGTTACTTCAATCATTTTATTGCGTAAATCGGTGATATAACCAATAACTTTGCCTGTTTCAGCTCTAACTTGCTGAGCTTTGTCCAAAACGTATTGGTCTTTCGGAGAATCTTTAACTTGTTTCGCAATTTTAGCTTCTGTTTCACCATTAGCCTTGTTAGAAACTTCAACAGCCTGTTGTAAGCTGTCATCTAGGAATTGGAATTTCTGTATGATCGCAGAACTCACCTGCAAAGCCAGCAAAGCTGTCAATACCAGGTACATCATACCGATCATCTTCTGCCTTGGGGTTTCTTTACCTCCAGCCATAATATTTTTGTGTTAAGATGATTGTTTAATAATTAATTTAATCAATTACCAAGGTATGAATTAACCTTTCATTGCAGTTAGCATGTTACCATACACATTGTTCAATGAAGTTAAGTTTTTAGATAATTTACCTAACTCATCTTTAAATTGTTGTGTATCACGAGAAGCATCAGCCATATTTTCCATCGCAGAAGATAAGTTAGCATAGAACTTATTCATTGCACGTAAGTGGTTGTTAGCATCCTGTAATTCCATTTCATATACAGCGTTCAATGCCCCTAAGTTTTTAGTGATTTTTTGAACTTGCTCATGATATCCTTGTGCATCAACTGATGCATTTGCCATACCTTGCATTGCATCTGCAGTTTTAGAGTATGCATCATTCATTTTGTGTAATGAACCTGTAGCTCCTTTAATTGCAGTAGTATATTCACTTGAAGCAACTGTTGCATCAGATAAATCTGACATTTTAGAAACATTATTGCTTAAATCATTTAAGCCCTGACCTAAACGGCTGATTACTGACTGATTGATGTTTGCATTAGCCAACATATCGTCTAGTTTCTCAACAGCACCTGTAGAAGTTGCAACCTCATCATCACCATCAAAATCTTCAGCTAATTGAGGATAAACTCTTGACCATTCTGGATCTTTGTGTGGTTTTTGAAAAGCAGAGATCGCGAAAATAACCGCTTCAGTACCCAACCCAACAACCAACATTGGACCAGCAAATGGCCAGTGCATGATTTTAAATAACGCACCAACAATAACGACAGCCGCACCTAGACCATACACCTTCGGCATGATTACGTCTTCTAATAAATTTTCGCCTTTCTTGCTCATTTTCGTAACAAAAGTTTAAAGTTTAACAATTTAAAGTTTATGTTCAGTTTAATTAATTACAGTATTGGGGATGGATTAAAATTCGTAACCGGAAGAACGACCTAAGTAAGTCATAACTGTACGGAAACCTACGTAAGATTTTGTAGTATCCTGATATTCGTAGGTTCTTGTACCTGTTTCAAGGTAATAAGCAATGTCTTTCCAAGAACCGCCACGAATAATTTTTCTTACTTCATCATCATTATTATATGTCGGGTTCAAATCCCAAACAATTGGAACTGCAGCGTCATAATAAGCATCTTCACACCATTCAGAAACGTTACCAGCCATATCATATAAACCAAAATCATTAGAGAAATAAGATGCTACCGGAGAAGAATACATGAAACCATCATCATAATAATTACCGCGACCTGGTTTAAAGTTTGCCAACATACAACCTTTAGCATTTCTTATGTATGGATTACCCCAAGGATACTTCGCCATATCACGACCACCACGTGCTGCATATTCCCATTCAGCTTCTGAAGGCAAACGGAATCTTGGCATTTGCCACAAACCATTTTCAGCTCTCCAGTTATTCATGTGCTGTGTACGCCATTCGCAGAAGTATTTAGCAGCCCACCAGTCAACACCAACTACTGGATATTCATCGAATGCAGGGTGTGCATAGTAATATTCCATCATTGGATCTCCCATATGGTGTGCAAAATCACGAACCCATACTGTTGTATCAGGATATAATTCAGTCATAATATACTCTTCTCCTAAAACAGAAACAGAGTCATTTAGCATAACTGTTATAAACTGACGATATTCATTATTAGTAATTTCAGTTTCATCCATATAGAATCCACCTATCGTTACCTGTTTGTTTAAGTTTATCTGAGTAGCCGGAACATCCTGATCAGCCTGACCCATGTGGAAGGTACCTGAAGGGCAAACAACCATACCATAAGGCACGGACTGAACCCAGGATTCTCTGCCTGGAACCCCTACTAGATCTCCACCTCCGTCAGATGGACCTTTTTTACAGCTTTGAGTCATAAAAAGACCTGTTAAGGACATAATAACAACAAAGCTCTTTCCGATAACACTGAACTTATTCATAATCCCAATTTTAATTTTTAATCCTGTTAAAGTAAGCGTCTAAATTCAACTTTCAGAAGAAATAGAATGTTAAACTAATATTTTTGTTGAAATAACGCAAATTTTGAGCAAATATTATTTTTATACAATTAAACATTTGTTTACTCCAATTTTCATTTTTCTAATATTATTAATATGAAAATTAGTTAGTTAAGTAAAAATAATATTAATATTCCTCGTGACGATATCTTGGTGTACGAATGATCGGTTTAGGTGCTTCCCAAGGTACAGGGATCACATAAGACAACATTATTTCATGTGATGTTCTGGTTTTAGCCTCAACACCGCTCGTTACATAATCAAATGCATAGCCAAGTCGCATAGCATTATTTTTCATTAAATTGACACCTACAAGGAAAATAACATCATCATTTGAAATTGTATTTCCTCCTGTTGACACATCTCTTGCCGCTATTGATTGTCTGGCACTTATACCTCCATAAAACTTGTCATTATAAGTAACAATACCGCCAAATAAATATGTGTAGCGCTTTGTATCCGTTTGCATAAATGCATTTGGCGAAATTTTAATTAAACTCCCCATTTTAAACGTGTAACCAGCAGTAACATACACGTGGTCATTCAATACAGAAGAAACACCACTTAAACCATAGGTATAATTTGTTGTCGTTATGTGAGTAGCACTAACCCCTATATAATATTTGGGTGTCTGCCAAAACAATCCGCCTGACAGATCGAATTTGGCCTGACTTGCATTATTCCCTTGTAAAGCTTTATATATTGGATCGGTCGGGTCAATAACGTTATAGCTTCCTGTATTTAATGCTTGATAGGTAATTCCTGGTCTTATTCCAATACCTAATTTACCTGTTTTGATTTTGAGATGATAGGCAAATGATGTCTGTAATTGAGTAGTAGTAATAGGACCTGTTACATCATACACAAAGTTAGCACCTACACCTACACTCTTATTTAAAAAAGGAAGTAAAGATGAACCCGTTAAAACGGCTGTACTGGGAGATGTTCCGCCCTGAGCACCAGAACTATTCTGATAACCCAACCATTGTTTTCTGAATGTTCCTGTAAATCTAGTTACTCCTTCTAAACCCGCATAACCCGGATTATAATACATGGAATTAAACATATAATGGCTTAATTGCGCATCTACCTGAGAAAATACCGGCCTTTCAATGCAAAAAAGTACTAGAAAAAATGAAAGAATCCTTACAAGCTTTTTCATACTATACTTATGTGTGAGCTTTACATTTAATATCATCAATGTAACTTATTTAACAAATCTAATAAATTCCAATAGAATATAAACAAACAACTTATAATATATTTTTACTAAACCATTAAGTATTTGTACTTATTTAATATTATTGGATTTTTTAATATACAATTCAATAGCACCTGTCATAGATGGGGCATTAGGCAATGGGGCCTCAATATCTAATATTAAACCAGCATCCAGCACTGCCTTTGCCGTAGTAGGTCCGAATGCCGCAATCCTAGTACTCTTCTGCTCAAAGTCAGGGAAATTTACATAAAGTGAACTAACTCCTGATGGGCTAAAGAAAGCAATAATATCGTAGTTAACGTTAGCTAAGTGAGATAAGTTACTAGCTACTGTTTTATAAAAGACAGCTTCGGAAAAGGTAAATCCATTTTGGGATAAAAATAACGGAATGTCATCTTTGCGTATATCTGAACACGGGTACAGGAATTTTTCATCCTTGTGTTTCTTCAATACTTCTTCTAAGTCCTTAGCAGTTTTTTTCCCAACAAAGATTTTCCGTTTTCTGATAACTATGTATTTCTGCAAATAATTAGCGGTTTGCTCTGTTATACAGAAATACTTCATCTCAGGCGGCACCTCGGTTCTGCCTTCAGCACAAATCCGAAAGAAATTGTCTATTGCATTGCGGCTTGTGAAGATAACAGCTGTATGAGAGAGTATATCAATCTTTTGCTTCTTAAATTCTTTTATATCAACTGGTTCAATCTGAATAAAAGGTATAAAATCAATTTTTAGCTTATACTTTTCTGCAAGAATGAAATAAGGTGATTTGTCATCTGTAGGTTTTGGTTGTGATACCAAAATACTATTTACCTTTTTTAATCTGATATCCTTAGGCTCCTTGTCCTTTGCCTTAATTTCGCTCATGTTATACCTATGAAATTAATTTCTGACTACTGACTCATCCAAGAAGAACCCTGAAGGCAATTCCGAGTGGCACAATTTCAGCGGTGCAAATGTAAGAAAATAAATAAATATTTCTAAGTTCTGAACGTGAGTAAATCATATAACTTGTTAATAATGAAATAATAACAAGTATTAAGAAAAATATTGAAGGTGCTATTTTTGCTGAGTAAACTATATAAGATGAAGGTAATAAGGATATTACCAAAATAATTGGTAACAAAAACAATCCTGCCTGGAACAGATAATTCAGAAGTAAATAATTCTGTAAAGAGGATACTCCGGAGGAAAAAGTAAACGCATTTATGATTTTTACATAAATAATCTTCAATGTTTGCATTAAAGCGAATATCGCCAACAAATAAAATACATATGAGAATTCCTTTACACTATTATTAAAAATTGATCTGAAAGGAATATTGAAGTACTCGGTATGATCTTTTGCAAACAAATAGAATAACATCATAAACAATAATGAATTAATGATAATTAAGAATATTGACATTACACCGCTCCTATCCAACAACAATAATTCCATGTTCTTATCCAGACCTACATTCAGTAATGTTCGCCCTTTCATAAAAACAAATTTGTAAAAAACTAAAAAACAAACGAACGACAAAAAAGCAATGATAAAACCTTCTCTGCCATATGAAATAGTTTTAACACGCACACTAGCTTGGTCAATTAATTTTGCATCAACAGGCTTAACGAGCAGCGGTAATTTTATTTGTAAGCAAACTGAGTCGGAGTTTATCCCGAATTGATTGTTATGAAAGATCAGTAGAAAAGGATCTTCCGTTATGTGTTTGGACAATAATGACATTGAAAGCCTGACACGCTGCGGGGGCAATCCTGTTGGATGTTTATATATTAATTTATTATCAATAAATAATGACAAATCCTTATTGGAATAAAAGGATACAAAATATTCCTGATCGTTTCGTTTTGAGAGAAATATACCTCCATTATATAGCTGTGTATTTTTTGTGGTTAGAGGTATATATTTTTGGAAATATTTATCATAAACCTGCCAATTGTTTTTGAAGTTTTTTACAGTATAATATTCTTCTGATGCTGCATCCGAATGGAAGCAGATAGTTAAATACAAGCCAAATAAAAGTAGACTTATGAATTTATATTTATTATGCACGCTTTTTTGCTTTATAAATCAATTCAATACTCAAATACAAAATACCTATGATTATAAACATTGAAAGAATCAAAATGGTATTACCCAAATATGAGCAGATAAAGACTGCAAATACATTTATAAGTGTATATAATACTTCTGTCAAAACGATCAACGGCTGGGAAATACCTATATCCGTTAAACGGTGATGTAAATGATTTTTATCTGGTGCAAACGGACTCTCCCCGCTTAATAAGCGTAATATAAAAACGCGTATAGTATCTGAAACCGGTATAATAATTCCAGCAATTGCTAAAGCCGGCATTATTGTTAACTGGGAATTGTCCGTTTGTATATTGACAACTTCAATGGCCAAAAAAGCAAGTATAAAGCCCGATATCAAAGAGCCTGTATCACCCATAAATATAATTGCCTTGTGAATATTATATTTTAAAAAACCCAATAAAGATCCTATTAAACTAAAACAAATTATTGCATAAGTATGCTGACTTTCATTTCCGGAAACCAGGAAAATGATTCCATAAACCGCACTGGCAGTGATAGCCAAACTTGCGGCCAACCCATCTAATCCATCAATTAAATTCATCGCATTGGTAATACCTAAAATTACGATTAATGTAAAAAAATAACTTATACCATTATCGATTTCCCATAGATTCAGTACGCCATGAAAATTTACAATACGAATATCACCAAGAAAAAGAATGATACTGGCAGCAAGAAATTGCACAAAGAATTTTTTAAATGCGGATACAGAAACCATATCGTCTTTAAGTCCAATAAAAAAGATGACAATTGTTGCAGCTATGAGTTTTTGAACAGCATTGTTCATGATGCCAAAAATGGTTAAAGCTGAAATAAATCCAGCAAAAATAGCCAATCCACCTAACCTTGGGGTAAGTGAAATATGCAATCTTCTGCGATTTGGAGTGTCAAGCAACTGCTTTTTATGTGCTACCTGAATTATGGATGGTATCGCAAACAATGAAATCAGAAATGCCCAGAAGAAACTTAAAATTGCGTAATATAATGTCATCCGTGTTTTTGGTTTTGCAAGTTATACGAAAAACTAGAATCTGGTTACTAATCCAAAGCTAATTTTTGACAGATTAAAGTTTAAATGCTGATCTTTTGCATTACCTAACGAGTAAATAAACTGAAAAACACCGGCCTTTGTACTAAAACTGATTCCGGTCCCAAAGCCCAATGGTAAATCTGTATAATTATTATTTAATTGATTATAAATAAAACCTTGATTGTAAAATAATAAAACATATGATGTTGCATCGGTAAAATAACGGTATTCGAGAGAATATACCATAAATCCGGTTGTGAAATAATTGTTTTCATTAAAACCTCTTAACGTATTTAATCCTCCTACCCGATATAAATCACTTAAAACGAGATTCTGGCTTTGCACATATCCTCCTTGAAAGTGGTTAAATAAGGTTGCTCTCTTCCCTACCCTGAAAAACTTCTGAATATCAGCTTCTATATGGTATTGTAATGCATTACTGGGAAGTGTAGTTTCAGTGCCAACAGTGTTGGTATTACTGAGTTTTTTATTCCCTGCTGCCGCATTTAAGGAAATATACCAACCAGACATGGGATAAAAAATATCATCCAGACTAGTAAAACTATAACCTAGTCCATATTGAACATATTTGAAACTAGCGTTCCCACTTAAGCTGTCTGTGGAAGTCAATGTTGTATTGGAACGAAAAGCTGTTGTTATTTTCAATTTTGAAGCTGATGTAAGGCTATATGATAGGGTAGCACTTTCATCCAGAATCAGATATAATGTATCCTGTTTCAACAAATTAAATCCCAGACCCAAATCAATATTTGATCTGAAAATACGCGGATGAAGATAAGAGGTATTTAACGATTGTGACTGCTGATTGAAGCTCTTCCACAATACCGTTAACTCTTTACCAGATTGTACCAGATTTTTTAAAACCATATTAAACTGACCCGTGAGTAACAATTTTCCTGTATTACTTGCATTCGGTTGAAAGCCAACATAACCGTCTAACTGATTGCATTTACGGGCTTCAATATATAAAACAGGTATTGCTTTGCCATTCGAAAAAAGCACCTCTGGTGATCGTGTGATTTTCAAATACTGTATCTGGCGAATTTGTTTTTCCAGTGTTGATATTTTTTGGTGGTTATACAAAGAACCCGGAACAACGCCGAGATAGCATTCGAGGTACTTTCTTTTTATATGAGCCTTACCTATAATTACAAGAGTATCCATGAGAATCAGCGGCCCGGATTCATATTTTAACGTAGCTCTGAAATAAGCCTCTGCAATATTTATAGAATCTAAAAAAACACTGGCAAACGGATATCCATTGTTTTCTGAATACTTAATTACCTTATTTTCTAAAGAAGATAATTCTTTATAGCTAAACCGAGTATTAGAAAAAAACTTTTGTTTATAGCCTGATTTGTACAAATACTCGTCCGGAACGTTTCCGCTATGTAATCTGCTCCAGTGGTGTCGTGGACCAACATGAATGTACGCTTTAATTGAATCTTTTGAATATATGACGGAGTCTGTGGCAGCTTCGAGATAAGATGTTTCATGTAATTGCAAGGTGTATCTATGAATTTCATGTATTGCACTTAGTGAATCTTTAAACGAGTTTGAATAATCAAAACGTTTCATATTATCCGATTCCGGTACATCCTCCAATATGATGTATAGTAATTTACTTTGCCCGATTGCGTCCGGTTTCAAAAGAAGAAACAGAAATATGTAAAATAGAAACTTCAAAACACGTAATTTTACGAAAGATACTAACTAACCGCTTATTTCTATAACGATGGCAGGGATCTATATTCATATACCATATTGCCATAAAGCATGTCATTATTGTAATTTCCATTTTTCAACTTCCCTAAAAGATATTCCTTTAATGGTTGATGCCATTTGCACGGAACTGTCGATGAGGAAAGATTATTTAAATAATCAGCCGGTTGAAACCATTTATTTTGGTGGAGGAACGCCCTCAGTTTTGTCCTCTGACTTAATAAATGTCATTATAAATCAGGTTTATTCAAATTACCTGATAACTGAAAATGTTGAAATTACACTTGAAGCCAATCCAGAGGATATTAGCCCGGAAAAATTAAATGATTGGAAGCAATCCGGAATAAACCGATTAAGCATCGGGATACAGAGCTTTCAGGATGATCGATTATTGTGGATGAATCGAAATCATACAGCCATTGATGCTATTAAATCTGTTAAACAGGCGCAGAAAGCCGGATTTTACAATATTACAATAGATCTCATTTACGGATTACCCGGAATGACGAGTGCCGAATGGAAACAGGAGATACATACTGCTATTGCATTGGATATTCCGCATATTTCCTCCTACTGTTTAACTATTGAAGAAAAAACGGTTTTTGGTCATCAATTTAAAAAAGGACAAATAGCTGAAATTTCGGAAGAACTTTCGGAATCGCATTTATTGGTTCTGATGAAGGAATTGGAAATAGCAGGGTATGAACAATATGAAATTTCAAATTTCAGCAAAAAAGGATTTGAATCTATTCACAACAGCAATTATTGGAAACGAAGAATGTATCTAGGAATCGGCCCCGGAGCGCACTCCTATAATCTGCTTGCAAGACATGCTAATATTTCTAATAATGTATTGTATATTAAAGAGATATCTAATAAAAAGCTACCTCTTTTAACAGATTTTCTCACAGATACGGACCATTATAACGAATATATTTTAACCCGAATCCGAACAAAATGGGGAATCAGCCTTCCGGATATTCTTCCATGGGTATCACCAAACATATCAGAAATTGAAAAAAAAATAAATGAATTAATATTGAATAATTTTATCACAAAAAATGGAAATGCCTATCTGTTAACTACTAAAGGTAAGTTGCTGGCGGATGAAATAACTTTAAAATTAATGTTATAAATGGATTTAGTTTGAAAAGTGCTTTGATTATTTAACTTTGTACTAAACAGGATTATTTTTATTTTATGTTGTCTGAAGAGAAAAAAATACTTCTTCTATTAAACCTGATTATATTCAATTATCATGGTTTGGATGAGAGTGAACGTTTGTTGTTAAAGGAACTGGCAGATAAACACGATGCACAGGAGGAATTAAAGTGGGCATACAGCATGCTTGGTGAAGATTATTTCTCATCCTTTGAGTCCATTAATGATTGGTTCAAATCTGCCGTAAAAGATTTTGATGTAGAAAAAAAACTACATTTCCTGACACTTGTTTGGGAAGAAACAGTGAAGAAAGGATTTATAAGCGAAATGGAAGCTACAGCTATGTTAAAAATTGCCCGCAATTGGGGTATACAAAAAGAATTGCTTGAAATAATCCGCAAGAAATAAAAATAAGAAATGCCAGCTAAGTTATTTCTGTTTCTAATAGGTCTTACATCTTATTTTTTTGCCTATAGTCAACAGTCATTTACACGATATGATAGTTTAAGAGGTAACTTAAGTCCTCTCAGAACATGTTTCAATGTTCACTATTATGACCTTCATTTATCTGTGGATATTGCTAACAAAGGTTTAGAGGGATATAATGTTATTCATTTTACAACCACTTCACCGACTAATAAAATTCAACTTGATTTATTCAAGAACATGCAGATCGATTCCGTATGTATGAATAAAAAAAGTATTTCTTTTGACAGAGATAGCAACGCATTTTTTATTAATCTTCCCGAAAGACTTCCTGCTCAAACCAATCATATACTAATTGTATATTATCATGGTAATCCTATTATTGCAAAGAAAGCTCCTTGGGATGGAGGATGGGTGTTTACAAAGGATAGTCTAAACAGACCATGGGTAGGTGTTGCTTGCGAAGGAATTGGTGCAAGTTTGTGGTGGCCCTTAAAAGATCACTTAAGTGACGAGCCGGACAGCATGCGGATGACTTATACCGTTCCTTCATCATTAATGGCCGTTGGCAATGGTAATCTGGAATCTATAGATAGCAGTTATTCAGGAAAAAAATCCTATACATGGAAAGTGAATTATCCAATAAACAGTTATAATGTTACCTGTAATATTGCGCATTACACACAGCTAAAAGATAAACATATTCAACTGAATAAAGATACGCTGAATATTGACTATTATATTCTGGATTACAATAAATCAAAGGCCTTAAAGCACTTTAAGCAGGTTCATCCGATGTTGACTTGCTACGAACATTATTTTGGACCATATCCATTTACCAAAGATGGATTTGCAATGGTTGAAACACCATACTGGGGAATGGAACATCAGGGTGCTATTGCTTATGGGAATAATTATACAAATCAAATTGTATTGTTTGATTATATCATCATTCATGAAAGTGCGCATGAATGGTGGGGGAACAATGTGAGTACCGATGATCATGCAGATATGTGGATTCACGAGTCCTTTGCAACATATACCGAAAATTTACTGGTAGAATATTTTTATGGCTACGATATGTCTATTCGTTACCTGAATCTGAATAAATCAAGAATAAAGAATAAAGAAGCTATTGTTGGGCCAAAAGATGTAAATTACAATCACTGGCAAGGGTCTGACATGTATTATAAAGGAGCATGGATATTGCATTCGCTCCGAAGCATGATTCATAATGATTCGTTGTGGTTTACTGTTTTGAAAGGAATCCAGACAAACTATGCATTAAAAACAATTACGACCGATAGTATTATTCATTATATAAACAGAAAAACCGGCAACGATTATACCTGGTTTTTTAAACAGTATTTATATCAGGCAGAACCACCGGTTCTGAACTATTATTTCGAAAAAAGAAACGGTAAAAATTATTTGGCATACAAATGGGAAAATGTGAATCCGGATTTTAAGATGCCAATTTCTTTTTATCTTTGCTCAGGCAAAAAAACCGAAATAACTCCAACTACCACCTATCAATTGACCGAATATGGAAAACGGAAAATAAAAGGGGAGTTGTTTGACCTTAATTCAAATTATTATTTAACCAAACTAACGAAAAAGTTATGATGAAGAAATGTACATTTTATATCGTTGCAATGATGCTTACATCTATGGCAGCGTATAGTCAGTTAGGGACTAATGCACAAAAAAACTGGGCGATAGGTGTTCGTCTTGGAGATCCGACAGGATTAACGCTTAAGAAATACTGGGACAAAAATGCTTTTGAATTTGTAGCTGGATATGCTCCATACAATTCTGCGTATAATGCCGGTAATTATTACTATAATCATTATAATAACAATGGTTATATTTATAACAATACTACTGGAACTGCTGGTCTTGCCTTTCAATTTCATTATTTGAGACATTTTGAAATCAAACCTGTTGATGGCCTGCAATGGTATGTAGGTGGAGGATTTCAATTCAGAAATTATTTTTACACTGAAAATTACTATGATAATAATGGATATCCACACTCTCAAACGGCCTCTTACTTTGCAACAGGTCTAGATGTTAAAGGTGGAGCTGAATACACATTCAGACAACAGCCATTTACAGTATTTGCAGATCTGAATTTCTTTCTATCTGTAGCTCAACAAGCAGGTTTCTTTGCTCAACCAGGTATTGGCGGAAGATATAACTTCTAATTAAACCTTATTCCAAAAACAAAGAAGGCGCAAATGATGCGCCTTCTTTGTTTTTGGAATATTTCTATACTGAACGATTGAACATATAACTGCAAATACACATACACTTTTTTATTCCTCTTCAACATTATTCATCTTTGATAACAAATCATAAGCTCCTACAATTACTATTCTGCTGTTTTTAACGTCAAATCCGGCAGGAGGTATCACTTCCGTATATCCATTCTCACTAAGCCCTTTCTTAACTTCAATTGCCTCAAAGACTGTTGAACCTGATTCCTTCTTGTTTGTTAGCTGAACAAATATATAAGCCTTTTCGCCAGAACTAACGATGGCTTTATCCGGCAATGCATGTACACTTTCTTCTCCTGTTTCTATAAAAGCTTTCACATACATATTTGGTAAAAGAGAAGGATCTTCCTTATCCATATGAGCATGAACACGTACTGTTCTATCCTCCGAAATTTTGTGATTAATCAGATAAACATGGGCCGTATGTGTTTTACCGTCCTCATTTACCATATTGAATAGAATCTTTTGCCCAACTTTAACTTTGGTAATATCCTTTTCAAATACCGTCAATTCTGCGTGCAGATGTTCCGTATTCACAATTTCACAGATAGCATCCTGCGGACCAACAAATTTCCCGACATTAATATTGACGACTGTTATATATCCATTGATGGGAGAAACAATGTTAACGCTACTACGAATTGTTTTTTGTGTCAATGTTTCCGGATTGATTCCGATCATTCGTAATTTCTCTTCTAATGAACCGTTCGCAACCTCTGCGCTATTATAATCAGAGGATACCTGTTGAAATACTTTTGCTGCCGAAACATTTTCTTTTGATAATTCTTCTTGTCTTTTATATTCCAGTTTTAAATAATCCAATTTGGTTTTGTTTTCAAGATAATCCCGTTGAATGGTAATAAAATCGGGGTTTTGAATAACCACCAGAACTTGTCCTTTATGAACATGCGTACCTTGCAGCAAGTCTGTTGATTTTATAAACCCTCCCATTAAAGCAGATATCGTAACCAGATTCTGTGGAGGAACATCCAGCATTCCATTAACCTGTATTTCAGAGCTTATGTTTTTTGTTTCAATATTCCCTAATGAGAGGTTCGTATTTTTAATCTGCAGATCGGTGAATGTAACAAGCATTCTCTTCGATGTTTCTGATGTATCGGATTCTGCTGTTTCTGTTCCTGTCCTTTTGCCGCATGAGCCGATAGTCATTATGATGAGTACAAAGCAAATGGATGTATATAAGTTATTTTTCATAGTAGTACTAATTAATTGTTCCCGACAAGGAATTCAATAGTGATAACAGATTGATTGTATAAGTTCAATGTGTTTAAATAATTCAATTGAATAGATAGTGCTCTATTCAAACCTTGGGATAATTCCAGATAGCCAATGTTGCCGCTTCGATAATTCTTCCAGGCATTTTGAGAAATAACCATAGCTGTTGGCAATGCATTCTCGTTATAATAATTCAAACTATTACTATATTTAAGATATTCCTGATAGGCCTGTATATATTGACGCTCAAGATTTTTTTGATATAAAGCACTACTTTCTTTTGCGGCACTATTCATTGCTTCAGTTGCTTTGACACGCTCTAGTTGTGGCTTTGCCCAAAGAGGAATAGCTACCCCAGCCATGATCCCTTGAAAACGAGTGGAGGCCCCGGAGGTAATATTATCGTTCAGATAACTTTTTGTTCCATATAAAGTTTGATTGAAGTAACTCACACTTATATCCGGGAGTAATTTGGATTTCTCTAATCGTGTACCTGCATCTGTCAATGCAACCTGCTGTCGCATAAAAGCCAGTGCTGGGTTTGCACGAAGTGCCGCAGAATCTGAGGATAATTGTAAACTTAATTTCTCTTTATCAGAAAATCGCGAGGTCACTAATTCTTCAGTATTTAATAAAGTCTTTAATTGAGCTTCATAAATCTGAATATCACTTTCATTCTGACTAATCAGCATTCTAACTTCATACAACTGACTTTCTGCCGTAGCTTTTTCCAGTACATTACTCTCCCCTGTTTTCAATCGTAGTTCAGCAGCATTTAAAAATCCGGTGTAAATACTATCCTGCTCCTTCAAAAGAATCCTGAGTGATTTGGTATACTCCAACAAGTAGAATGCTTTTTTTACTTGATACGTCAACTCATTTTGTGAAACCTGTTTGTTTAGCTCAGCACTTTTAATAGCCTGACTATAATACATAGACTGATTGTGCATGACGGTAGGAAAAGGTATCGTTTGAGATAACGTGATGTTATTATCTTTATAATAGGAGTTGTACTGACCATACATAAATATGGCCGACGTTTTACCTATTTCAGAAGATGTCCCTTTTAGTCTTCTATTATACTCAATGTTGTGATCCGCAACTTTTAAAATGCCATTATTCTGAAGAGCCAATGAAATAGATTCATCAATGGACAATTCTTTGGGTGCCGTATTTTGAGCATGTGAAATTGCAGGAAGCATCATTATTATCGGAATGATTAAAATGAGTGCTTTATTCACTTTGAATTTAAAGCCATTCTCCGACAAAATATATAATACCGGAAGTACCAGCAAGGTTAACATCGTAGCGGATACTAGTCCGCCTATTACAACCGTTGCAAGAGGCTTCTGAACTTCAGCACCTGACCCATGCGATAATGCCATTGGTAAGAATCCCATAGACGCTACCAAGGCTGTCATTAATACAGGTCTTAAACGAACGGATGTTCCTGTTAGAACAATTTGTGTGAGATCTGTCATACCATCCTTTTTTAAACGATTAAACTCTCCTATCAATACAATTCCATTTAATACAGCAACGCCAAACAAAGCAATAAACCCAACTCCCGCAGAAATACTGAACGGCATATCACGTAACCATAGAGCAACAATTCCGCCCATAGCAGAAAGTGGTATTGCTGTAAATATCAGAAGGCCTTGCTTAACAGATGAAAATGTAAAATACAGAAGAATAAATATTAGTGTAAGCGCAATCGGAACTGCAATCAATAATCGATCCTTCGCATCCACCAGGTTTTTAAACTGACCACCATAGGTAACAAAATACCCAACCGGTAATTTTATCTTCGAATCAATTTTTGTTTTTATTTCTTCCACGATACTTTGAACATCTCTGCCACGCACATTAAATGCAACAATAATTCTACGCTTTGTATCATCCCGTTGAATCTGATTCGGACCAACTTTAAAGGCCACATCAGCAACCTGGTTCAATGGGATCTGAGTTCCTTTGTATACGCCAACATATAAATTGCTGACATCCTCAATTTGTTGTCTACTGATTTTATCCAGACGAACCACGAGGTCAAATCGTTTTTCTCCTTCATATATCAATCCCGCTGCTTCGCCTGCAAAAGCAGTCCGAACAAAACGATTAATCTGCTCTATGTTAAGTCCATATTGCGCTATCCGATCGCGTTTGAATGTAACAATGATCTGAGGTAATCCTGTCACTTGTTCTATGTATAAATCTTTTACACCGTCAATATGCTCAATCAGTTTACCGATATTGTCGGCTTGCTGTGTTAGTACATCCAGATCGTCTCCATATATCTTCAAAGCTACATCCTGTCTTGCACCTGTCATTAGCTCATTAAAACGCATTTGAATAGGCTGCTGAAATCCGAATGTTACTCCTGGTATTTCTGCTTCCAAAGCTGCCTGCATTTTATTCGCTAGTTCTTCTCTATCCGATGCGCTTGTCCATTCTTCCCGATCTTTTAACATGATAATAAGATCACATGATTCAAACGGCATTGGGTCAGTAGGGATTTCGCTGGTACCCACTTTTCCGATCACATCAATCACTTCGGGAAATTTTCGTTTCAATACCTCACCACTTTTCAATGAAGCATCGATTGTATGAAACATTGAACTCCCCGTAAGCACACGCGTTTCAACTGCAAAATCACCCTCTTCAAGCGTTGGAATAAACTCGCCACCCATAGTAATGAAAAGACCAATGCTGCCAGCAAAAAGAATAAGTGTTGTTACCAATACAATAAGCTTTCTTTCTAATGCTATATGAATTACTTTATCATATATTTTTTGGAAAAAGGCAACAATTTTATCCGATATGTTTTCTTTATAATGCATCTTCTTACTCAAAAACAAAGCAGACATCATGGGCACGTATGTGAGTGAAAGTATAAATGCACCAATGATTGCGAAAGAAACCGTTTGAGCCATTGGCTTGAACATTTTTCCTTCAACACCGACCAATGCAAGAATCGGCAGATAAACGATCAAAATAATAATCTCACCAAATGCCGCGCTGCTTCGTATTTTTGAAGCCGCCTCATAAACTTCCTTATCCATTTCTTCCTGACTTAATCGATGCGTATACTTTTGCCCAACAATATGATGAAGCGTGGCTTCTACAATAATTACTGCCCCATCCACTATAAGTCCGAAATCAATGGCACCCAGAGACATTAAATTACCGGATACACCAAAAAGATTCATCAGCGAAATGGCAAACAACATAGCTAAAGGAATCATTGTCGCAACTAGTAATCCTGCGCGAATATTACCCAGCAAGAGTACCAACACAAAAATAACAATCAAGGCACCCTCAATAAGATTTTTCGAAACCGTATGAATGGCATTGTTAACAAGCTTCGTTCGATCAAGATACGCTTCAATGACAACTCCTTCAGGAAGTGTTTTTTCAATCTGAGCAATGCGTTCTTTGACATTTCGAATGACTTCATTTGAATTCGAACCTTTTAACATCATTACAACAGCACCTACCACTTCACCTTCGTTTGCCCTGGTCATAGCACCGTATCGTATTGCATTGCCGAATTGAACTGTTGCTACATCACGAATCAAAACTGGAATTCCTGTGGGAGTATTTTTTACGACTATCTTACCGATATCATCCAGGCTGACAGCCAAACCTTCTGTACGAATGAAGTAAGCTGTTGTTCTTTTGTCAATATAAGCACCACCTGTATTTTGATTGTTTGTTTCCAAGGCTGTAAAAATTTCAGCAATGGTGACATTCATACTGCGCAATTTGTCTGGATTAACAGAAACCTCATATTGTTTCAGATATCCGCCAAAGCTACTTACATCAGCAATTCCTTTTGTTCCCAATAATTGTCTGCGAATGATCCAATCCTGTATCGTACGCAATTCCATAGGTGTATATCGTTTCTCATACCCTTTTGCAGGGTGAATAACGTATTGATATATCTCACCCAAGCCTGATGAAACAGGTGCCAATTCAGGCATACCTACTCCTTTGGGAATCTGATTGACCGCAACTTTAAGCCGCTCACTTACTTGTTGCCGCGCCCAATAAATATCTGTTTCGTCTGTAAATACAACCGTTACTACAGATAAACCAAATCTTGAGATAGACCTTACTTCCAGCAAACCAGGAATGTTTGCTACACTAACTTCAATTGGAAATGTAATCAGGCGTTCGACTTCCTGCGCAGCCAGTGCCGGACTTTGTGTAATAATCTGAACCTGATTATTCGTAATGTCAGGAACCGCGTCAATAGGTAAATTTGTAGCTGACCAGATACCCCAGCATATCAAAGCCAATGTCAGAACTCCAATAATAAGTTTATTATTGATGGAGAACTGAATAATTCTGTCTAACATAGAATTATTAGTTTAATAAAATAAATAAATAGAAATGAATGGAATTAGCGTAAGTGGAAACACTTACGAGTAAGAATATCAGCCCAATTTAGGCGGCTGCCAGATATCAAGTAATGGACTTTTAAAAAAATGTTCAATATAAAATGAATTGAAAGAACTATTCACAACATAGATTGGATGAGTATAGACTGTAAAGATTTCAGGTGAAGCGATAAGGAAACTTTCGGCCTGACAATGTGATCCGTGATTATGCAAAGGCAATTCTTCGTGCTCGTGTTTATCTTTCTGAAGGTGATTCTGATCCAGATAATGTAAGGCAAGAAATTCTACGAAACTAATATCTTCCTTATGTTCATTCAAATGATGATAAAAATGCGTGATTAAATTTCCCATACGTGTTAAACCTGTAAATTCATTATTTGACAACAGGGATGCCATCAGAAAATGAACAGATATAACTATGGAAATTAATCTCATGAGGATAAAAATAGCCAATACAAGTATATTTTCCTATACAATACTCTAATTTGACCAGTTAATATGCTTTAAATAATTGTTATTGGAAGGACTTTATTTAGAATAATCAGATGTTTTATCTTTTTTTACTTCCCTATATGTTAAACTAATTTTATTAAATACTGAACTAGACACTTCCTCCTTTATTTTTTCAATAATGGTAGGTGGATACAGTGCTTCTTTACTTCTTTTAATATCATTAGCAACTAAAAACCTGTATTCCAGATCAGATTCATTAAAGAGTAGAAAATGTAAAAACATAAGGATAGTATTACGGTACTTTAATCTTATACTCCCTTTTAAACCATTTCGTTTCTTTTACGTAAGGAATCTACCCAAAATGCACTGCTGAATTAGAAAATCTACTAAAACTGCTCAATTTTTCAATTCTTCAGCTAAAAATCTGGCTGTATGGCTTTTTTTATTATGTATGATTTCTTCCGGAGTTCCTGCACAGAGAATCATTCCGCCTTTTTCTCCTCCTTCCGGCCCTAAATCAATCACATGGTCTGAAACTTTTATCACGTCCAGGTTATGTTCGATAACTAAAACAGTATTTCCTTTATCAACCAATCTGTTTAATACATACAGTAAATGCTGAATATCCTGAAAGTGAAGTCCTGTAGTCGGTTCATCCAAAATGTACAGGGTGTTTCCGGTATCTCGTTTTGACAGTTCTGTTGCCAATTTAACACGTTGTGCCTCTCCGCCTGAAAGTGTCGGAGCATGTTGACCCAAGGTAATGTAACCCAAGCCTACATCCTTCAGTGTTTCAATTTTACGGACAATTCTGGGTTGATTTTCAAAAAATTCTACTGCCTGATCTACTGTCATATTCAATACATCAGCAATCGATTTTCCTTTAAAGCGTACTTCCAGCGTCTCCCTGTTATAGCGATTCCCTTTACAAGTCTCGCAGGGAACATAAACATCCGGCAAGAAATCCATTTCGATTAGCTTCATGCCTGCGCCTTCGCATGTTTCACAACGGCCACCTTTAACATTAAAAGAAAACCGCCCTGCTTTATATCCGCGTATTTTTGCTTCCGGTAACAAGGTATACAGATTACGTATTTCACCAAAGACTTCGGTATAGGTAGCAGGATTTGAACGTGGTGTTCTCCCGATCGGTGACTGATCTACTTCAATCACTTTATCAATAAACTCCAAGCCCTCCACCGATTTATAAGGCAAAGCATCTCTTCTGGAATTGAAAAAATGTTTGTTGAGAATAGGAAACAATGTATCGTGAACAAGCGTTGATTTACCACTGCCGGATACTCCTGTGATGGAAATCATTTTGCCCAAAGGCAATTCCAGTGTTACATTTTTAAGATTATTTCCGGTTGCATTTTTCAGCACAAGCTTATTTCCATTTCCTTCTCTTCTTATTTCCGGAACTTTAATGGATACTTTCCCGGATAAGTATTCGGCTGTCAAACCTGGCTGTTTCAGAAATTCTTCCGGAGTACCTTGTGCTACAACATTACCTCCATGCCTTCCTGCACCCGGACCAATATCAACAATATAATCTGAGTGAAGCATCATGTCTTTATCATGTTCAACCACCAAAACCGTATTGCCGATATCTCTCAAATTTTTAAGTGCGTCAATTAACTTTACGTTATCCCGCTGATGCAAACCAATACTTGGTTCATCCAGGATGTATAATACGCCAACAAGTTGTGTTCCTATCTGTGTTGCCAAACGAATCCGTTGTGCTTCTCCACCGGAGAGCGTTCGTAGTGTTCTGTCCAGCGTCAGATAATCTAGACCCACATCCAGAAGGAATCCCAAACGTTTTTTTATTTCTTTCAATACTTCCACAGCGATTTGCTGCTGGCGCTTATCCAGTCGTTTATCCAGACCTTTCATCCATTCTGCTAAAGCAGAAATGTTCATAGAAGAAAGTTCGAAGATATTTTTGTTGTCGATTTTAAAATGAAGAGATTCTTTTTTTAATCTTGCGCCGTTACATTCCGGACAAACAGTAATGGTTATATAATCCGTCAACCATTGCTGTGTTTTTTCAGAACCTTCTTCCTGTTGTGTTTTGAGAAAATTCAATAAACCATCGAACTGAATTTTTGCTTCATTGCCATTCTCATCCGGTTCAGTGCCATGTAAGAGAATAGTTAACGCTTCCTGAGGTATGTCTTTAACAGGGGTTGTTAAACTTACCTTATACTTTTTAAGAATGGATTCCAACTGACGAAAAATCCAGATGTCTCTGTATTCCCCTAATGGAAGAATTGCCCCTCTGCTTATGCTTAATAATTTATCAGGAATTATACTGTCTTCTGTTATTTCTTCTATTACACCTAAACCTTTGCAGCATGGACAAGCCCCATAAGGTGAATTAAAAGAAAATATATTTGGTGCCGGTTCATCATACGCAATCCCTGATTCGGGATCCATCAGAAATTTTGAAAAGAATTGAGCTTCGCCGTCTTTATCTTTTATCTGCGGCAGAATCATCATAATACCCTTTCCATTATTCAATGAAGCCTGCACAGATTGAGCGATTCGGTATCTGTCTTTGCTATCAACCTGTATTCGGTCAATAACGATTTCTATATCGTGAATCTTATAACGATCTACCTGCAGCTTAGGTGTGATCTCCGTTATCTCACCATCAATACGAACTTTGGTGTAACCCATTTTCCGTATCTGCTGAAACAACTCTCTGTAATGCCCTTTGCGACCTTTAATAACAGGTGCCAGCAAAGCTAATTTTTTCCCTTCGAAATTCTGGATGATGTTATCGATGATTTGATCTTCAGATTGGCGGATCATTTTCTTACCCGTAACATACGAGAATGCATCGCCAGCCCGAGCATAGAGCAATCGTAAAAAATCATAAATCTCTGTGACTGTACCAACTGTTGATCTTGGATTCTTTGACGTTGTTTTTTGTTCGATGGAAATAACCGGACTCAGACCATTGATTTTATCTACATCCGGCCGTTCCATATTACCGATAAATGAACGGGCATAAGCCGAAAAGCTCTCCATGTATCTACGTTGGCCTTCGGCGTAAATAGTATCAAAAGCCAAAGATGATTTTCCACTACCGCTTATCCCGGTTATTACAACCAGCTTATTCCGGGGAATAATCAGATCGATATTTTTTAGATTATGTTCACGGGCACCAAAGACTTCAATGGTTTCGTGACCCGTGTTATCGGTTGCTGTAATAGGTTCTGTTATCGGTTTCAATTGCTGGGGGTCCATCTGTATGCAACAACTAAATTGCAAAGAGGTTTCATTAAAAACAATAAACTTCGTGTTTTGCGTCTTAAATATTTTCCTTGGCGACAATTACACTGTCTTTCTTCACCTTTGGACGTGGATATGGCAATTCAATGGTATAACTGGCTCCCTTTTCTTTTATCGTTAATGTATTCGACAACAACCAGGGATTATATAGTTTTAATACATACAAAGACGTTCCGTTCTTTATTGCATAGGCATTCAAATCTTCAATATCTTCAGTTACTTTCAATGTCCTCACACGTTCACGTTCCCAACGATACATTCGCAATCCGTATTTCTTTGGATGTTCAACCATATCTTTGACTGCCAATAATTTATAAATGTATCTGGATGTTTCTTTATTTAAGTTCAAGTCGTAATAATCGGATGCATTTTGTTTGTCAAAAGCACGTGCAATCCCGCCCATTCCTCTATTATAAGCCGCTGCGGTAACTGTCCAGCTTCCGAATTGTCTGTAGGCTTGTTTAAAAAACCGGCTTGCTGCATAGGTAGAACGGATCGGATCATATCGTTCATCTACTTCATCGTTAATTTCCAATCCCAGTTCCAAAGCTGTTGCTTCTTTCAATTGCCAGAATCCTACGGCATCTTTATTTGAAACAAGATTTCTGAAATTGCTTTCAACCATTGCCACATATTTAAAATCGGAAGGCACATTATGTTGCTTTAATATTTTTTCAATAACAGGCAACCATATTGATGCATCCTTCAGCACCAAAGTTGTACTTTTATTCTGCTGGGTATTTAGTTTTAATTCATTATAAAATGCCTTGTAAGCTGCCTGATTTTTAAAATGTACTACTTCATTGGCAAATAAATGATTTTCCGGAATACGTTTATTGAAGGTTTGATGACGGTATTCTTTGTCAGGAAAGAAATAACGCCCTTTTTGTATTGTTGTGAACAACACGAACAACACCAAAATGGTAGTCATTGAAAAAAAAATAATCCTGAATTTCTTTCGCACCCTTCTGTGTTTTATCTAAAGTACGAATGCACAGTTAATCTGTTACAATTCTTAATTTAAATATAAGAAATTAATCAGGATCTGATTATCAGCAATTGTGTTTTATTGAGAAGTTATTGATGCAATAAATCATGTAAATACCTCTGATACTTACCAAAAGCCAATTCGCAAAATTCAAATCTTTATTTAATCCAAAAAATGGAACGATTGGAATACAAAATATTATTTAATTAAATCTTCCAAGGCTGATTTTAAATCTGGAAATCGAAATGAATAACCCTGCTTTTGAATTTTTTCGGATGATACACGAATTCCTTTTATCACAGACATTGATTTTTCGTTACCTAAAATAATTCGCAAAATAATTCCAGGCACATTTGGCATAAAGAAGGTTTTTTTAAGCACACTGGCACTTAATTTCATGAATTCTTTATTATCAACCGGATTTGGAGCAACGGCATTGAAAACACCTTTCATCGTTTCATCTTCAAGTGCTTTAATAAATATTTCGCAAAGATCGTCGATATGAATCCAGGAAATTACTTGCTTTCCCGATGCAATCGGAGAACCGAATCCCAGTTTTACTGGTACCAACATGGAAGGAAATGCTCCTCCTTGATCCGAAAGAACAATGCCGATACGAATCTTTACTGTACGTATTCCTTTATCTTGAAATAGATCTGCTGTTTGTTCCCATTTTTGAGTAATCGTAGCTAAAAAATCAGTAGCAGAAGGATCTGTCTCGAACTTCTCTTTATCTTCCAATGTATTACCATACCAACCAATAGCCGAACTGCATATAAACGCAGAAAGATTTTTGATTAAATCAACATTCTTAAAAAGTAATCGGGTGGTTTCTATTCGGCTTTCTTCAATTTCTTTTCTATATGAATTGCTCCAGGCTTTATCAAAAACACCTGCGCCAGCCAAATGAATAATATGTGTCACGCCTTCAAAAACTCTGGAATCAATCGTGCCTTTTTTATAATCCCACGCATAACAAATTATTCCATTCTTAATTCCGGCTTTTCTGCTTAACCATACCACTTCAGCACCCTTATCCGTAAGAAGTTGTGTTAATCTCGTACCAACAAGCCCGCTTCCGCCAGTAATTAATACTTTCATACTGGAATATATCAATTGTTTTTATATTTTAGTAATAAATAAGTTTCAATAACGAAAACCGTTATCAGAATTTAACGTTCATTCTTTGAAACATTTGAAAATGCTTTCTGTTTTAACTATTTGAATTAATAATTTATGAAAAAAATAATTTTACTGTTTCTATTGCTCCCATGTACATTTGTTGTATTTAGCCAGAGTAAAAAGGACATCACTGTTGTTCCTTCGCATGCTGTAATGGACAAAGTCGACCGACAAGGTATGCAGGTTTCAATAAATCTGGATGAGAAATTTGTCACTAAATGCTGGGAAAAGAAATTAAAAGAATTTGGCAAGGTGGAAACTTCCAAAGGAACGTATATAATCCGTGGTGCCGTTCTTACTGGCATTTCCAGCGCCTGTACGATCTATTCCATTGTTGAATCCGACAAAAATTCTACTATTGTTTTATGGGCCATTGATATAGGCAGTGGTTATATCACATCCGGACATGAGTACTATAAAAATGCAGAAAGTAAATTGAAAGAATTTGCTGTTCAAGCCTATATTGCTGATATAAACGAGCAAATCAAAACAGCGGAAGGCGCTTTAAATTCAAGTGTAAAAACACAGCAAAAATACATGAATGAGAGAGAATCTTTAAAAAGGGATATTCAAAAAAATAAACAACAAAAAATAAATCTTGAAGATAAACTCAAAACAAATGCTTCAGATCTCATTGATTTGAATAAGAAATCTGAACAGAACATTGTTAAACATAAAGCTGCTGTTGAGTCTAAGAACCTGGATGATCAAGAGAAATTAATGAAGGAAGCTGAAAATATACAAAAAAATATTGAAAAAAATAAGCAGCAGAAAATTGATCTTGAAGACAAAATAAAACAGAATACTTCTGATCTCAATCAATTAGAGAGAGACACCGACGATAATGAAAAAAATATTCGCAATGCCGATAACGATGTTTCCAAAATGCAGAAAGCACTTGATATTGTAAAACAAAAATTAAAATTATACGAATAGTATTTATCTGGAATGATATAATAAAAAAATGGGCTGCTAATAATTAGCAGCCCATTTTTTTATTATATGAAATAGTTTAAATAATTATGCCTTCGTAATATTTACTTTACGCAAAATTGTTTCTATGATTTGTCTTGTTGTGACTCCTTCAGCCTCGGCTTCGTAGTTAAGTATTATCCGATGATTCAGAATATCATACGCCACTTCTTTTATATCTTCTGGCAATACATAATCTCTGTTATTAAAAAAGGCCATTGCTTTGGCAACTCTATTCAGGTTTATAGCAGCCCGTGTAGACGCACCATATAATATGTATGAAGCTTCAGCATCCAAACCATAATCTTTAGGAAAACGTGTCGCAAAGATTAACTCGATGATATATTTCTCTAAGGATTCTGAAATAGTAACTTTATTTATCTCATTCCGGATTTCCAATACATCATCTTTTTTCAATATTTTCTGTACTTCGTAATCAAAGTTCATATTTGAAACGCGACGCATTACTTCAAGCTCTTCTTCCTTATCCAGATAATTCAAATGAATTTTCATCATAAATCGGTCTACCTGCGCTTCGGGTAATGGATATGTTCCTTCCTGTTCAACCGGATTCTGTGTAGCAAGTACTAAGAAAGGACTATCCAATGGATAAGTAGTATCTCCAATCGTGACTTGTTTTTCCTGCATACATTCCAATAAGGCAGATTGGACTTTAGCTGGTGAACGGTTCACTTCATCGGCAAGAATAAAGTTTGAAAAAACAGGCCCTTTCTTTACTTCAAAATTACCCTTATGCTGATTATAGATCATTGTTCCGATCAAATCAGAGGGTAATAAATCAGGAGTAAACTGAATCCGGTGAAAGTCAAGATCCATTGTTTTGGCGAGTGTATTTACACTTAAGGTTTTGGCCAAACCCGGAACTCCTTCCAACAGAATATGCCCACCTGTACAAATACCAACAAGTAATCGGTTAATCATATATCGCTGACCGACTACAACCTTCCCAACTTCGTCAATGACTTCCTTGATTTTATTTCTGTAATAAATTGATTTTTCTTCGGGAGAATTAAAGTTCATAAATTAATGTAATACGCTTTACCACTTTTTAAAAACAAAGAAAACAGCAAGTACGATACAAGCCATTGCAGCAATATAATTCCATTGCAGCCGCTCCGTTTTAAATACATATAATGCAAAAACGGTAAAAACGAGCAGAGAAACAACTTCCTGTATTATTTTCAATTGAAACATGGAGTATGGACCACCATTCCCCTCAAAACCGATTTTGTTGGCCGGAACCTGAAACATATATTCAAAAAATGCAATTCCCCAGCTAACCAATATCGCACCGAAAAGTCCCCACTTGGATAGCCAACCGTTATTATCAGAGTGTTGCAAATGCCCATACCAGGCATATGTCATAAAGGAATTGGAAATAATTAATAAGATTACAGACCAGATAGCATTCATAATTGGATCCAGTTAATCTACTAAAATTATAAGTTTTTTAGCAGGATCCAATAAAGCGAACAATTATTCTTGATTATAAAATCTAAAAATGAATTAGGTCAACGTTATGTGATTACCAATATTTTCAACGATCATTTTAAACCAATACGTGTATGAATCGGGATGCATTTCAATGTCTTTTATAAGATCATAGTATGACAAATATTTCCAGTCGCTAGCCTCTTCCTTATTAAGCAATGGCAATTCATCTGTAAAACCAACAATAACATAATCCAATTCATGCTCAGATAAACCATCGTGAAAATCGATTTTGTAAATAAAACTATATATAGATTTTAACGAGGCAGACAAACCCATTTCTTCCTTCAACCTTCTATTGGCAGCATCAATCAATTCTTCATCCGGACGAGGATGACTGCAGCAGGTATTGGACCATAAACTACCTGAATGATATTTTCCGGAAGCTCTTTTCTGCAATAAAAATTCATTTTTAGAATTGAATATCAGTATTGAAAAAGCCCGATGAAGTAAACCTTTTTTATGCGCCTCAAGTTTATCCATTTTGCCAACCACACTGTCATCAATATTTACCAATACTACTTCTTCAATCATTGTATAGATTCATTTTATACCGAACAATAGAGTCAACCATCAGATAAAACTTTTGTCCGTTAGGAATTCTGATTCGTTCTTCAATGACTTTATCTGCCGGAACTTTTTTAATTTTCCTGAACAAAGCCTTATAATATACATATGCAAGATAAACACCTTTTCTGGATCCTGAAGGAAGTTTTTTAATTCCAATCAATGCTTTTTTGAAATCCTTTTCAATTTCATCTTCAATGGCCTTTTTATCATCTTTTGAAAAGGATTTCATATTGAGATCCGGGAAATATGTTCTTCCCAAACTTTCATAATCAGCGCGCAAATCCCGTAAAAAGTTTACCTTCTGAAAGGCAGCCCCTAAATCCATGGCAGACTGTTTTAGATTTTTATACATCTCTTCATTTCCTTCAACAAAAACTTTGAGACACATTAAACCTACAACTTCTGCTGAACCAAGAATATATTCTTCATAGGAGCTTCTTGTGCAATCTTTTAAATTCAAGTCCATTTCCATGCTATTGAGAAAGACTTCGATTAATTCCCGATCTATTTTATATTTATTTACAGCCAATTGAAACGAATGCAGAACAGGGTTTAAACTGATCCCCATATCTATTGCTTCATACGTATCACTTTTAAACTTTTTAAGTAATAACGCTTTATCGTATTCATGAAATGTATCAACTATTTCGTCGGCAAATCGAACAAAGCCATATATTCCATATATAGCATCATGGAAACGTTTATCCAGGAAATAAATCCCTAATGAAAAACTGGTACTATACGATCGCGTAGTAAGTTTACTGCATTTTAAAGATACTGTATCAAAAATCGATTTCATGATTCATGTCGTTTAAAATAATTCAACAATTCACTTGCAGCTACTTGCCCGGATATAATAGCCGGAGGAACTCCCGGGCCCGGTACGGTTAACTGACCTGTATAAAAAAGATTTTCAACTTTACTATTTCTCATTGAAGGCTTTAAAACTGCCGTTTGCATCAATGTATTTGCGAGACCATATGCATTACCTTTATAAGCATTATAATCGGATTTGAAATCTGAAATGCAATAGCTCTTTTTAACAATAATATCACTTCTGAATGTTTCGCCTGATATTTTTTCCAGTCTATCCATTATGATATTAAAATACTTTTCACGTGTTTCATTATCGTCATGAACGCCCGGAGCTAATGGCATGAGAATAAATATATTTTCACAATCAGCCGGAGCTACCGAAGGATCCGTTTTAGATGGGCAGCACACATAGAACAAAGGTTTGGATGGCCAGGAAGGCTTATCATAAATTTCTTCTGCATGCACATCAAGATCCTCATCAAAAAACAAATTATGGTGCCGTAATGACTTTACTTTCTTCTTTACGCCTAGATAAAATATTAATGATGAAGGTGCAAAGACCCGATTGTTCCAGTATTTTTCAGAGTATTTTCGCAACGCTTCCGGAAGAAGATCTTGTTCAACATGATGATAGTCTGCTGAAGCAATTACCGCATCAACTGGAATAGTATGAGAAGCGCTTTGAATTGACTTTATAGAACCTTTGTTAAAAGCGAATGCATCCACATTAGCATTCAGATGAAATACTGCACCTGCTCTTTCTGCCACAGTTTTCATTGCTTCTATTATCTTACTGAAACCTCCCATAGGGTACCAGGTACCTAATTGCAAGCCAGCGTAATTCATGAGACTATATAAAGCAGGAGTATCTGCAGGTTTAGCACCCAGAAACAATACTGGAAACTCCATTAATGCAATCAAACGATGGTCCTTAAAGTATTTGCGCACATGCTTGCTGAAGGAAGAAAATACCTGAAGTCTAAATACTCCTTTAATAATATCTGAGTCAGCAAATTCAAGCCAGGAAAGACCGGGTTTATAAACCAATTTGTTAATTCCGACATCATACTTATAAGCCGCCTCAATCATAAATTCTTTTAACTTAGCAGCACTTCCTTTTTCAATTGTTTCAAAAAGCGTATATAGATCTTCCACTTCAGATGGAATATCAACGATATCTTCTTTACCAAAGAAAATACAAAAGGATGGAGATAATTTTTTCAATTCATAAAAATCGGAGGCTTTATAACCAAACTGTTCAAAGAAACGCTCAAATACATCCGGCATCCAATACCAGCTTGGACCCATATCAAATGTAAAATCATCTATGTAGAGTACTCTCGCTCTTCCACCGATATGAGCGTTTTTTTCATAAACATTCACCTGCACTCCATTAGAAGCTAATACAGCCGCAGAAGCAAGTCCAGAAAAACCTGAACCGATAATTGCTACACTCTTCATTCTATTGTTTATTCCGGTAGATATCATTCCAAATAATTAGACAATTGATTAAACAGATTGTTCAGAGTTAAAATAAAATATTCTGATTTTATTTAGTTATTGCCTTCCAAGTCAGCATATTTCGTAATTCCATTCCTTGGAATTAATCCTTCGATTCATTGAGGCAACAAATTACCTGTCTTCAATGAATGGTATACTCCGATTACAAAACCATTATATATTATTGAAAATCAATAATATAAATCCAGTTTCCCCATAAATAGAACGTATTATTAAGCTGGTATTACTATTAAAATAAAATTAGAAAATGCTGAAAAATATGCACTCCAATAATTTTGTTCATTAATATACTTAAAAAAGGCCGAAGCATATTGATTAGTGAATTATAGTTTAAAGAATTCATATATTATCTTTAAGCAACATATCTATATTGGTTAGAATCCATCAAAAAGCATGTTAAAACTCGTTTACACAATATTACTTATAGTGATAATTGGATCAATTACGATAGCACAACCAATCAACCAGACTGGTTTTGAACCTTTCATCGATAAGCAGGAATTCACCCAACAATCCTGGCAATCCGAAGGATTTACAGTGCCATGGGTTGATGGATTCAATCAAAAAAGAGCCTATATAGATAATGCGTATACACATTCAGGAACAAAGTCTCTTAGAATAACTTATCCGGCAAGAGGTGTAGGGCCAAAAGAAACAGGCGCACAGGCACCATTGAAAGTAACACCCGTTGATGAGTTATATATGTCGTACTGGGTTCGTTTCAGCAATAATTTCAGCTGGGGCACATATAAGGAAGGTGGCAAACTGCCCGGCCTTGGTGGAGGCGAGAACTGTAGTGGTTGTATTCCCTGCACAGGCTCGAACGGATTCACAGCACGCTTGATGTGGAGGACTGATGGAAAAGGAGTTTTATACTTATATCATTTGAATAAAATATCTACCTGCGGAGATGATATAACATTGAAAACTCCAGAAGGTGAAGATTTCCATTTTAAAAAAGGTGTTTGGTATAAAATTACCGAACGGGTAAAAGCAAATACGGGTAAGAATCATGATGGTGAAGTACAGGTTTGGATCAATGACCAGCCTGCCTTATATATGAAAGGATTACAATTTGTTGACAATGGAGATAAAGTTGATAATCTTTATTTTTCAACTTTTCACGGAGGCAATACCAGTGATTGGGGACCTACAGAAGATTGCTATATATGGTTTGATGATATCATTATCAGTACAAATAGAAGCGATGTATTACCAGCTGATGCACTTGATACCCCACAAAAAACAAGATTGTATACCGAAGAAATAACCATCTTTCCGAGTGTAGTTCATGCCGGAAAAAAAGTTACCATTTCAATTGATGATACACTTGCATTACCTCTATCATTTGAATTAATGAATGCTTCCAAAGATATCATTCAGAAGTTTCCTGTTAAAGAGCATATTCAAACAATTCAAATCCCCTATTTATCTAAAGGAACGTATTCCATTCTGATACGATTTAAGGATTTCACAATTGTAAGAAAAATAGAGGTACCTTAAATAATGGTATTTATTTACTTCTCTCCGACAAGAGCTATGTAAGGTTTTATTTTATAGGTCCGGCTAAATTTCTAAAACTGAATATAAAATAAAATTTTGGAATAACTAAAGGTCTGTAGTTATCCCTACAGACCTTTAGTTATGATTGGTATATATTTGGATTTCCCTTTTCAATTAGCAACTTTTCAAATCATTTATCAATTGAGGATTTTGAAGAGTGTATACAATTATTCTTCGAACAATAAGTGCAATACTACTGCAAACGTAATGATCATTTTTTAATTCGAGTGGTATCGTATAATCATATTTCCCGTGAGTAATTGAACTTCTATAATCATAAAGTTTCGTAATAGATGCCTTAATTTCCATTTTAAAAAGTGATTTAAAGTCTATTGGAGAGCCTAATTGATTATTAATCAAAATTATTTTAGAATATAATTGCTTAGCTATTGAATCACCCGAATCTTTAGGTTCATGAGTAATTAGCGATTCTAATATTGAGAAATATCCTAATGTTTTGAATTTAGAATCTGAGGGTAAGCTCTGTACATTTATATAATTTTTAATCATTGATTTTAGGTAAGAAAATTTAGTATCTAAGCTAGCTAATAATTTATAAATTTCTTTAATCTCATTTATATCATCGACGTTAATTTTATGGGCATTTGATTTTTGGAGCCCTATTAAATAAGAATCGAATTTTGATTGATCAAAAAAGCTAAAAATAGAAGAGTGATCGCTTTGATAAATACTGTTACCAAAGATGAATTTAACACCAATGTGTAGGCTGAATTTAGATAGCTCACATGAACTTACAATATCCTCCAAATTACTTTTTGATCCAGTTTCATTTTCAATTATGAAATATTTTTGATTTTCTTCTGTAAGATCTGTAAACCTTAATTCGCTTTTAGTTTCTTCTTGAACATAGTTGAATGATTGTTCATAAATATTCGAATAATTTTTCATTCCAGATTCTGGAACATTTTTTCTCAAAAAATCTTTAATTATATCTAATTGTTCTGCATCAGGTCTTTTTAACCAATACCCATCAACAATCTCTATAGGTAATGTTACTTGGGGTTCTAAATAATTTAAAATAAAAATAAATTGATTCCGAGTAGTCATAGAAGGCTTAAAATAAAGGAGTTTTAGTCATTCATTGTTTATTTAGTGAAATATTTTGTTCAATGATTGTTTTATTGGCAAAATAGTCATTTGAGAAAAATCCTATAATGAAATTAGTTTGATTATGTTTAGAGACGATTGTAGATAAGCCTTCTTTAATTTTTCACTTAATCAACTTGCCATTCAAAACTTTCTTGGTGTAAATGTAATTTGATGGCTATGTCTTTTACAAAAGCTGAAACAACATCAATCAGATTTTTAATAATACTAAGATCAATAATAATTAATTTTCCTTCTTTTGTTTTCCCATTTCTATGTACTAGATCATGTCTTGTTGATACCAATTTAATTAGATCTGTAAAATCTGGAAATATAATATCAAAAGTCATAGAATACATTAATTTTACTTTTGGTAAATCATGATAGATTGTATTTAGCATAACACTTTTTGCTATATCTTTAATTGCTTCATATTTATCGAATATATCTCCGAGGTTAAATTTAGCTTCCTTGAAATATGGGTGTGTTTTTACAAAATTTCTCAAATAATCATCATTTTCTGTAGTCAAGTTAATAAAAGTATCAGCTAAAAATGTTTCTAATATTCCAAATACACTTATAAAAATTTGTTTATGAAGTATTGCTTCTAAATTTATATCATCAATTTTCAGATCGTTAAGCTTTTTAATATTTTCAATTTCGCTTAAAAAAGTATCGTAAAAGTTTTTATTGCTTAATATAGCATCATATCTATCATCGTAATAATCATCATTATGATCTATTTGGAGTTCCCAATCTTCTAAATTAACAGTTCTGCCTTCTAATCTTTTAATCTGATCTAATACATCTTTTGGAGAATCTTTACTGAACTTAATTTGATAACCATAAACAAGGCCATCTTTGTTTTTGTTTTCGGTAATTTCATAATCTAATCGATCAAGATCCAAATAAGAAATACCTAAAACTTCAGCAATCCGTACCCCTTGTTCATCTTCATGCATTTGAATCCAAAGATCCTTCATTCTTCCCATAATGATTATGATTTTTCTTGGTTTTTTTTGGGTTAAGTTAGCTAGTAGTGTTATTTTCGGGTATTAAGTTATATTTTCAAGATTAGTGGTTAATGGTTAGTTGGATGTAATGAGTGGTAAGGGTCATAGAAGAGTATGTATAAGACGGCGAATCTTCCGAGGAAGAAGTGTATTCTAGGAGCTTTTTGACCTTCTATTTTATTTGAGGGTGTATATAAATGAAAGTGTCCAAAAGGAGGGTATTGGTTAGGGGCGATATTTGTTGTTTCTAGTATTGCATTAAGAAGATTTCTTTCTGTTAGATTAGGGTTCGTTGATATTCTAAAATGGTCACTTTGTTTGTAGTCATCTATTAATTCACTTAGAGGTATACCGGAAAATTTTTTAACTTGTTCGAAGTAAATTTTATAATCGTGTGAATCAAAATCTTGGTGATGAAAACTAAATTCATCTTCAGATAAGTTGAGATAATCGTAGCAGAATAATGGTGTTTTGTTATTATACAAATTAAAACCGGTATCGCTAATGATATCAAATTTTAGACTGATGTTTTCTTCATCAATATCTATTCTAATAGAATCATCATAATACCCCATTATTTTTTCCGTCTGTTGTCGTAATAAGAGAACATGCTTTCAATAGAAATTTTATTATTGCATTTTTCAAATGGGCCGAAGCCATCCCGAGCTTCATTCCATGGATTTTCGGAATGTGTCATAAAGACTAATTTTTCTGATGATATAGGTCCGTATTTATTGATTACTGAATCTAGATATTCAAGCTGTTCAGGTTGCAGATTTAATGATTTATATGAATTATCAAGTGATTGTAGTAATGATTCATTTTGATTTTCTGTATACATTATTGGATCATTTTTTAACCAACTATTTTTATATTTATCATAGACTGATCTATAAACAGGACCATTTGACCATGCTTCTGGTTCTTCATTAAATAAGGGATGTTTATCAAAAAAAACAGAATGCCATGCTTGGATATAATACAGTAATTTTTGCAGCTTAAGCGGAGTTAGAGGAATTCCATCATTTTGAAATTTCAAAACTAAATAATCTGCTAAAAGTTGAATTGCTAAAGTGTTAGTCATATACAAAAATACTTATATTTTCTTATATACTTATATATTGGAATGGCTCTAATCTAAGAATTGGTGGTTAAGTTTAAAAAAAACTTTAGATAATATTTGAACATAAGAAATAGATTGGTTTTTAACAAGGTCCTTTTAAGGGCCTCGTTTTGTACATATTTTTCAGTGAAATCATTTAATTGAATGCTTTTCCATTCAACGTCAAAGTGTCGCCAGCAGATTTATTACAATTTGTTTGGACCATTTCTCCCTCTCTTGGAGCAATATTAAAATTTCGTATTGCCCTTAATGTCAAATAATCAGAAATATTTTGTCCTATATTAGCTCATTATCTTCTACTTTATATATAAATTCAGCATTGACAGTTTCTGTCCGTTTATATTCCAGACACTTCATGTCTGAAATATAAAGATCAACCGTTATTTTTAGAAGTATTTTATAAATGTCAGTCGGTGTTTTATCCATGACAAGACATATTACTTCTTATGAAATCCTTTAAAAAATTCTTCTACGGTTATGCATAAGGAATCACAAATCTTATATAATGAATAGACAGTTAAATGCTTTTTACCATTCTCCAGTTTCCACAAAGCTTATCTGTCAAAATTTCCTTCCAAACCAGATCAATTATTCTAATTAGCATTTCACCTAATGATCTGATATCTGCCGGATCTATAATAAATTCAATATGATTAAGTTTCTGACCATAATTCTCAACATCAATACTTAATATAGGATATCCTAATTTATATTTAGAAGTTTTAATTTTAAATACCCGAAAATTAAGACAACCACTGCCTGTATTGAAATAACATCCTTCAACTACTTCTTTATTTCCCATTACTTATACTATTTTAAAGTATATAGCATAAATAATTCCTTACATAAGTCTTGTCAGAGTGAAGTAAATGATTGCCCAAATAATAGAAGATTATAGACTCAGTAAATATCTCCGTGGGTTAGTGAAATGATTTTCTTTGTAAGAGTGGGTAATTTATCCAATACTTTCAAGGTATAATGCGTAGTATATTTTTTCCCAAACAGGTATTGCAAATAATATCCTATCGTTATTCTATTTTGAAAAGAGTCGTTCCATAATTTTTCATAATAACTTCTCGACTTGTCAGATGAGAAGTTATCATTAAAATATCTCATTAATACTTCAGATAATAACTTGGATGCTTTCATTGCCATGCTCATGCCATTCCCGCATAATGGCGTTATTGTTCCAGCTGAATCACCCAATAAAAATATTCCGTTCTTATAGGTATGCTTTTTACTGAATTGAATATTGCTGATCACATAAGGATCTGTATTAACAAATTCAGATTCTGTAAAGATCCGTTTTAAAAATCTGTTCTTGTATAGAACATTTTCTTCCATCTGTTTAATGTCATTATTATTCTCTTTAATATTTACAGCGTCGGATAGATAACAAAGGCAATACCAATCTTTATCTACTTTTGAAACGCCGCTGTATCCGTTTTGAAAGTTATGTAGTTCAATTCTATTTGTTTTTAAATCTGTTTTGATATGATATTTAACACCGATATAATTTAACTTATTTGCGGTCTTCGGTTCTTTATCCGACAAAAAGGAGGGTGTATATTTCCCATAGGAACCACAAGTTATTTGTGAAGTGAATTGTCCTTGAGAAGTACTTATCTGACTTATTGCATGAATAGATTTAACATCCAGCACCCTGCAATTCTGGACAATGGTCACCTTATTTTTTACAGCAATTTCATACAAATAATTATCTAAACTATAACGGCTAATTCCAAATCCGCCCATTTCTAGTGGGGTATTCAACATATAACCTGATTCGGATGAAATCCCTAACTCTTTAATTACAGGTAGATTTAATTCTGCCAGAGATAATCCAAGTTCAGTTAAAAAATTCCAGCTTTCCATAGAAATATATTCACCGCAAACTTTATGGAAAGGATACTGATTTTTTTCAAATAAAATCACATCAATACCTTGCTTAGCTAATTGTATACTCAAGCACAAACCAGCAAGGCCACCACCAATAATAGCACATTGATATGTTTTACTGTTGGTTTCCATAAACAATTACTTGATGCCTAAAGGCCCATTTGTTTTTTACACTATATTTTTTTGCCCCAGATTTAAGTATCATATCAAGCCATTCTCCTTTTTTAAATCCTCTTAAGACAGAAAGAGGTGCATCATTTTTGACCAGATACGATTTTGAAAAAATAGCTGTAAGAAACTTAATAGCGTAATAAGCGATTACATTCCGTTCCAGGTCATTGATGATTAATACAGCGTTGTTTTTTTGTGCAAACTGAATCAATTCTAAAATTTCGCTTTCGCTTAAATGATGACAAAATAAACAGGCATGAATAATGTCAATTTTTTGAAGGTATTGATCTGTGTTTTTATAATCGTCGCAAATAAATTGAATGGAGTGATCATTGGTTTGATTCGCATATTCAATACAAATGGGTTTTATATCAATACCGTAAAGTTTTATTTTGAATGGGGATTTTTTATTCCAGTTCTGAATGCGCTTTAACGTATCTCCCCCACCGCAGCCAATATCAACGAATACGTACTCTTTATTTTCTGTTAATACAGTTTTCAATGCCGAATAACTGATAGTATACCCACCAAGTAAATGATTGATAATATCCAGTTCTTTCAGATTTCTGAAAAGGTCTTGTTGAGGTATATGATCCCCATCCAACAATTCTTTTTTTAAACTTCTGCTCTTAGTCATATTTTAATTGCATCAGCTCAATACTTAATCCTGGGCCGAAAGCGGCAGCCAGCATTGTCTGTTCAGAAACAGGTGTATTCTTTTCAATCACCTGTTTTAATACAAATAAAACCGTTGGCGAAGACATATTTCCGTACTGTTGTAAAACATCGTACGATTCTTTTAACTCTAATTTATCCAGATCAAGCGCATCGGCAAAATCATCAATTATTTTTTTGCCTCCCGGATGTATCGCCCACAAATCATTTTTATCCGGATTAAAAGCGATCGAATCCAACATGCTTTTAATATTTTCTTTAATCAATACTGAAACATACGAATTCAGATTCATAATGAATCCCGTTTCAGAAACCTGCCAGGCCATTGCATTAAAGCCTTTGTGAAGAATCAGTGAATTAAATGTGTTTATTTTCAAACCTTGAATATAAGGTAAGCTAGGTGATTGTGCGGTAATCAATACAGCTGCACATCCGTCTGCAAATAATAAATTTGAAAGTATATAATCATCAATATATTCTTTCTGAAAGTGTATAGTACAAAGTTCTGTGCAAACCACTAATACTTTTGCATCGGGCCGATTGGAGCAAAAAGCATCTGCGGCATTTAAAGCAAGAATTGCTGCATTGCAGCCCATAAAATTTATACTGCTACGCGTTACCGACGGGCTTAATTCCAACTCCCTTATTAATTCAATGTCCAGGCCAGGCGCAAAGAGTCCTGTGCATGTCACAGTAATGATATGTGTTATTGATTTTTTAAGTTCATCAATATCTTTTATTTTGTTAACAGCTTTTACAGATAATTTTACAGCATGTTCTTTATACAAAGCCATGCGATCACTTAAGGAAGGTAGTGGCTCAAGATTTTTATGTTTTGAGAAAAACTTGAACGCTGATGGCTGTAAACTAAAATCCTCAATCACTGAATATCTCTTATCTATTTTAGTTTTTCCTGCAATCACACTGATTTTGCGCTTAATGTCAGCATCCTCCGTCGAATTCTGATAGAAAGAGGTAAACGATTCCTGTGAATGACAGTATTCGGGCAATGCAGTTTCGATGGCAGCTATATAACTCACTTATAATTTATTTATTAATAACAAAACAATAAAACATGCATTCATACAAACGGCAGCTATGCTGTTCATTCGCATCGTGTTTTTAAAATTGGCATTCAATACATCTTTGTGTACCAAATAAAACCAATAAGAAAAGTAAACGATTATAGGAAAAAAGAATAATTGAATGATATAAAAGTTTATTTCATTTTGAATGGTTCTGAAATACAAGAAATAAAATATGTTGCATAATAGGAACATGATCATTGTGAATATAAAAGTGCCGATATATCCTAGCTTATAGCTTAAAGTTATAACCCCATCGTCTAAATCCTGCTTATGCTGGTATATTTGAGTTAATGGGTACGCACCTGCAATTTGAAATGAACAAGCCAGTAATAAATAAATTCCTGCACTATCTAATTTTAATGATTCACCTGATATTCCCAGGTAGGACATATAATAAGTAAAGGCTCCTTGAAATATCACAACCGTAAGAAATCCGGCATATGGATACTTTTTCAAGCGAATTTGCTTAGAGCTATATGCTCTTGAGGCCGCTATATATAAAACAACACATAATGCAAATTCAATGTTCACAGCAATCATAGATAATAATACCGCTAATAAATCCAAAATGATTGTTGTATAGAATAAGGCTTTTGTTGGTGCTGGTGGTTTTTCAAGTCCGCCAATGCTACCTTCATCTCTGTCTATATAACTGTTGTATCCATTGCTTGAAGGGTATACAAGTAAATGAATGATCAAAAAAGACATTGCTGCCTGAAAGATGTGTATGTTGGAAACCTGACTTAATGCCAGCAAAAATAAAGGCATTAAAAAAAATGAGAAATGAATTCTTAAAAGCTTAACTGTATTTTTATCGGGAACCATCATTTAACATACATAATTATCAGCCGTATTCTAAACACAGAGTCTTTCATTTAGCAATCCTGTCATCCACTATTTGCCAGTTATAATATGTTAAATGACCCTTTCTATATTCTATTTCGAGTACATTTAAAACACTGTATATGTAAATAAATGTAACAATGTTTCAGTTGCAATTTGTTGTACAATTATTTTATTAAGTTATATCTTTTACATATTTGAAACAGCAAACTAATTTTCAACACGTGTACTATTCCAATTGAACGATTACTGATTGTTTTTTAATTATATAACAACCTACTATTCAAAATATTACAACAAATAATTTTCCTATGCAACCCTATACTTAGATAAGACATATAATTGCCGACATAAGTTGCGTCGGAAGTATAAAAATATATAGCTACCTGAGTATTAAATTCTATAAGGAATATCCAATACACAAATATCTGTATAATGGTATATTATTATACAGATATTTAAAGTCATTCCGTAATGGTATCCCGAAGTATTTCTGGGGTAATGAAATTTACAATGGTCGTGTCCTGAAGTTTTTGTTCTTTCAATAAATGAATAATACTATCATTCTGTTGAATAACTTTTGTTTCGAATGGGGAATATCCGACTGTATTATTTTTTGTTAAACTGAAAACAAACTGAAGAGCGATAATAGCAAATGCTGCGAGAGCAATAACAAAAGCCGTTTTGGAAATAGTAAGAGACAAATGGGCATCCGTCTCTGATTTTTTTAATCTTAAATCGTTTTCAAATTCTTTATATACTGATTCATGAATGTCATATTCTGTATTTTTGAAGCGGATTCTTTCCGTTTCAATTGCCTCATTCACTTTGTCAATCTTCTCCTGTGTATGAGCAAACTGTAGAGAATATTTTTTGGGAATATCGTCATATTCTTTTCTGCTGAACAAACTTATTTCGTCTAAGACATTTAGCAAATTAATATTATCAGTTTTATATACATCATTATTCGTTAACAATGTAAGCTTTCGTACATCCGTTAAATAATTATATAATTTTACATAACTGAGTTTTCTTAATGCATTATTACCAATATAGGCAACCGCTTCTTTTTTTATTATATCTCTGCCAACAAGTTCCTTATTCATTGAATCAAATGTATTTTTATTCATCCTAATCAAGACTAAATATAACATTATTGCTTTTCGAATTTGTCAATTACTCTATTTTCAACAAGCATTTCTTGTATTTTTCTGGCATGACATCGGCAAATAAAGGATTCATTCTTCTATTTATTAGACTTTTCAATGATTTGCCAGTCCGTCTTACTGATCTCCGGTTAAATACCTGACAACTATAAAATTGACGATCACGTAAAACAATGCAGATAATAAAAGAAAATTATCTGTGGAGCCATCAAAGTCATTATTTGATACTACAGTAAAAATATTTGAAATTTTACCAGGTAATATACCTTTCATATTTTATATGATGAAATCAATTTAGTTATATGAAAAACAATCATACGTTTATCTCATATCTATTTCAGCGAGAGTTAAAAACCGAAGAAAAAAGGGTTTATTTTACGAATGTTTTTTGCTTACTGGGGATTTTTGCATGTCTGCCATATGCATTTGTTTATGCTTTTTTTGGACATTTTATTTTGAGCGTATCTGTATTACTTTTCTCCGCTACTTTTTTAACTGCATGGATTCTGAATAAAAAAGGATTTCACGAAACAGCAAAATTCATTGCATTACTATCTTCCAATATTGCCATATTCTTATATGCATTATTGCTTGGTAAAGATTCCAGTGTTTTCATGTTATTCATTGCCGTTGTTGCAGCTTCTGCAACAGCCTATTCAGTGGCAAATATAAAGTCTCTGCTATTTCACTTTTTTTCTTCACTCATATTATTTATCGTATTACAGTTTGAATCCATTCAGCAATATTCCAACATTCTTTTAGTTTCCAAAGAAGCAATTAATCTTATCTCAGTTATGAGTTTTGTGCTGACACTACTATTGGTTTTTATTAGTAACTATGAACAAAACGCTACAAATACTGAAGTTGAGAATACATTAAAAAGATCTGAGACAAATCTGAAAGTGCTTTTTGAAAGCACCATTCAGGCATTCGTATTACTAAATAGAGATTGTACCATATTAGCATTTAATAATAAAGCAAAAAGCTTAATAGCTTCCGGTTGGAACAGAGTAATTGAAATTGGAAAAGAATTTGCTGAAAAGAATGATCCTACTGATACAAATACATTTTTCTGGAAAAGTTTTCAGAATGCGTTGAACGGTATTCCGACACAACGGGAACGTGAGCTTAAAAGCACAGACGGAGAAAGTATTTTTTACTTAATAGAATACATTCCGGCCTATGACAAAAAGGGTGATATATATGGCGTTGTATTAAGTACCATTGATATAACGGAAAGAAAAAAATATGAAAAGGCATTGAAATCAGCAAAAGATCAAGCTGAAGAAGCTGTTAAGGCAAAATCTGATTTTTTATCCAATATGAGTCACGAAATGCGAACTCCATTGAATGCCATTATTGGCTTTACAGATTTGTTATTACAAAAAAGCGTCGAAGAAGATTCGCTGGAAAATATACAGGCAATAAAATATTCTTCTGAAAATTTATTAATGCTGATCAATGACATATTGGATCTTTCAAAAATTGAAGCTGGTAAATTAACGATTGAAAATATTGATTTTAATATCAAATACCTTCTTGAACAAACTGTCAATATTATTCGCGTAAAGGCCATTGATAAAAACATCAAACTGCATTATTCATTAGATGAATCAATACCGGAAAATCTCATAGGAGACCCTGTAAGGCTTAACCAAGTTTTGCTTAACCTTACATCCAATGCAGTAAAATTTACGCATCAAGGTTCCATTAACATTTCTGTTACGTGTATTCAGAAGGATGAAAAAAATATCAATATTAAATTTGAAGTTAAGGACACAGGAATAGGTATCAGTCCTGAAAAACTTCCGCTTATTTTTGAAAGCTTTACTCAAGCGGAAACATTTACCGCCAGAAAATATGGTGGTACGGGACTTGGTTTGTCCATAACAAAAAAACTTGTTGAATTATTAGGAGGCTCTATACAAGTAACCAGTGAAGAATATCTGGGAACAACATTCACCGTTGAAATACCATGCCGGATAAGTGAGAAGACAGAAGTAAATAAAGACAAAACAGAAGTAGAATATAAATCCTTTAAAGATGCTAAGTTACTTCTGGTAGAAGACAATCAATTTAATCAGATATTGATTACGAAAGTTCTGGAAAAATGGGCCATTGAAATTGATATTGCGAATAATGGCATTGAGGCTGTTTTGCTTTTACAAAAGAAAACATACGATGTGATTATGATGGATATGCAAATGCCGGAAATGAATGGCATTGAAACAGCAATATACATTAGGGATACAAACTCCGATGTACTGGACCATAGTGTTCCCATTATTGCCATTTCTGCAGACGCATATATAGAATCAAAAGATAAAGCGATACAAGCAGGCATGAACGATTACATTACAAAACCCTTCCGTCAAAAAGAATTGTATCAATTATTAAATCAATATCTGCAATCTGCGGATTACTCACAGATTGCAATTACTGATCAGCATTCAGAATACCATACTATACAAAGTCCAAAACAATCCATTAGCATTAAACATTTAAGAGAAAGTTTACAGGAAGATGCTGCATTAAAAGAGCTTCTTTCCTTTTACATTTCCAATACATCAACAGGCATTCAGAATATGATCAATGCTTTTAATAATGGAAATATGGATGCCGTGTATCAATCCGCGCATAAATTAAAAATGGCATTTTCCACCATTGGATATTTTAATACTGTAAAAAATCTTATCCTGATTGAAAAGAGTTCGAAAGACAAAAACAATCGTGAGTACTTAGGACAACTTGTTCATTCCGTTCATAAAGATTTCAATAAATCCGTTGCTGAAATTAATACGGAGATCGTGATATGATGATATTCATTTTATTTATTTCTTTTGAATCCAATTTCTTTTCTTGGCTTTTCAGGTGGGTTTATTAACTCTCTCAGATAATTAAAAATAATTTGTATGTCATTATCATGAGATACAATCTTCTTCTCTATCTGTTCAAGGGTTTTTATAATTTCTTTATTAGTCAAAATGATTTCCCGCATCTTAGTAAAGATTCTTATAATTTGAATATTAACCAAGATTGCAGTTTCACTTTTCAAAACACTGGATAGCATGGCTACACCTTGTTCTGTAAAAACATATGGAAGAGTTCTTCTTCCGCCCCAACTTGAGGTCACAATTTGTGACTTCAAGTTTTCAAATTCTTGGCTTGTTAACTGTATCATGAAATCTTCCGGGAAACGCTCAATATTTCGTTTCACAGCTTGATTTAATACTTTAGTATCTACTCCATAAAGCTCCGCAAGATCACTGTCAATCATTACTTTTTGATTCCTGATCAAATATATTTTACTTATTATAACCTCTGAAGTAATAATTGATTCTTGTCTATTCATAAATAAATTTAACTGGTTGAAATAAAAACATAGCTTTGAATACGGCTAAGTTAGGGAGTTAAAAGACTTGAGTAAATAGGTGTTTTTACGGATAGGGGGTTTTTTTATCATAATAATTTGAAAGTTAAATAACGTTGTATACATTTATAAAAGAGAAGAGTTATGATTAACATAAAATAGTACAGCCTTTGAATTATTTTAATATAAACTAACATTACAACTATAAATTGTGAAAATCATATTTATTTCCAAGACACCATATTTTGATGATACAATACGAAATCAGCTACATGAACTTTCTGAAAAAGATAGTATTGCTTTTTTTTATTCATATTCAGATGCTAGTGACTTCATTAATAATAATATTATAAAAAATAAAACTACTGTTGACTTAATTATAACAGAAAACAATATTAAGGATCAAAAGGCTACCGATTTTATCGACCAGATAACTGCCGATAGAAAAAGAACTTTTTCAAATCTAGATTTCAATTTTCATACAATACCGACGTTTATAGTTGCTGACGAGAAGGGAAATGAAAATATTTCTGGGAAGTCTGCGTTTTATGATGTAATCACTAATACAAGTCTTGAAAAGTTGAATTTATATGTTCCAAAATTTATCTCCTCTATAAAAACATGGCGAAAATATGTTTTAGATGAGTTGGATAATTTAGGAGTCAAATTTAATTCAGGAAAGATTGATTATGAAGATTATTTTTCAAACCAAAATAAAGCTAACATTAACACAAAAATATTGTCCGAAAACTTCAAAAACATTCCGCGAAAACTCAAATATGATTGGATTTATTTCAATGATAAGCAAATCGAAAAAGCAATTGATCTTTATATTAAAGAACTAAAATATGCTATTCGATTTGATAAAAAGAAGAACGAGAAAAGATTCCATGCTATTTTTAATAAATATCCTTTTTTTTTAAAACGTGATAATTATAGTCAACATTGGTATGAACCAAAGCTATATTATGAAAATTCAAAATATTATGAGCCTGATTATTCATTGCGGCCAAATTTCAGTCAAAAAACAGATTTAAGTATTTTAGAGATAAAACTACCCGCCGAAGAATTCATTAAAAAAACAAGGTTTCACCCTAAACCTTACAGTTCCATTATAAACCATATCTTTCAAGTTAACGATTACAAAGAATATCTTGAAAGTGAAGAATATTATAAAAATATTTCAGATGTATTTGGCTTTACACCTAAATCAATTGAATACAATATTCTTATTGGTAGACTAGAAGACAAAATCAGTGGAAAAGAAGTTTTAGATAGAAGGCTGAGACAAATGAACGCAACCCATATTAATTTTATTACTTATGATGAGTTATTAGAATATCAAGTAAAATATCTTAAACGAATGAATATTCTAAATATAAGATAATTTCCTTTTCATAACGCATCTATGATATGTAAAAAAACAAACCGCTTTTTCTTTAAAAATCATTGTTATATTTTATCTACAAGTTAGACGATATTACAAATAGAATAATTAGAGTTATTTAGGGCCTACTGAAAAACTCTAGACTTGTTAAAATTCAATGAATTACATAACTTTTGGTTTTAATAAGTGCAGGGATATATGGCAAAAGCTCACAAAACACGTGCATCCAAGTTAGCGTATCTGAGTCAAAAGCAACTTCCTTTGGAAGGCTTTGAGACTCCCTTCAGTCAAAAGCTAAACCCCGATAACCGTTGGGTAAAGATGAACAGATTGATAGACTGGGACAAGTTGGTCTGTTCATATAACAGTAAACTAAAGAATCAACAAACAGGAGCAA
>Ga0302280_1000155_pt1 | contig 59708 bp, 61 predicted proteins | sample III_Fen_E1_1_FD_198771 | JGI IMG/M metagenome (GOLD analysis project Ga0302280, IMG submission 198771) | Peat permafrost microbial communities from Stordalen Mire near Abisko, Sweden - III_Fen_E1_1 | ecosystem: Environmental > Terrestrial > Soil > Wetlands > Permafrost | place: Sweden: Abisko... | reverse complement strand
TTTTAAGAGATCATTAAGAAATAAACCATTCTTACCAAAGGAAACAAGAAGTCTTTCAGTAAGTTCTAAAAAAAGAACTCCAATTAAAAGAAGAAAAACTAATTAATAATTTTAAATTATTAATTATCCACTCATAGCCACAGGAGGATACATATACATTTTTTCTGGTGGAACAGGTGTTGCAGGTTGGTTCAAAATGTGATCTCCAAGACGCATCACATTATTTCCGGAATAAAACGAATTACCGTTTCTATTATTATCAAGAGCATAAAGTTCACCGTACCTAATTTCATCTCGAAGTCCGTTTGGTTGGCTTAGCGGAAAGAATTTAGAAGGAACACTCATTTGCCCAATTGGGGGACCGGCATAAGGAGACCCTTTACTCTCTAATTTAGCAATACTCTGTTTAGCCAAGGGAGCGCTAGGAAGAACATTGTGCACAAGGTCTAAGTACTTTAGTTGTTCAACATCTGGATTTTCAATAGTGGTGCCGTCAGGGCTCTTATAAAATGGTCCAATACTTCCGTAAGGAGAATCTGGTTCCATTGTAGTATTAGGGTAATCGTAGTTGCTTCGACGGCTACTCGGACACTCTTTTTTGCCACAATTTGGTGGATCATTAAATCCAGTAGGAACTTTGTAATCTCCAGTGGGAGGTGGAATGTCAGGGCCGTAATTCAGTGGAATTACTTTTGAGTACGTAGTTTGTGAAAAATTTGTAGGACCATTTTCAAATGATTCCTTTTTAAAACTTAAAAGGAGTAGAACTAAGATAATTCCAGCTAAAACAAATTTGTTCTTTTTTATAAAGTCCATTAATACTACGCATTAAAATAATTTTTAAAATAGCTGATCCAACTTGAGTCGCTAGACTCTAGTTTAACAAAATCAATTAATGGAACAGGTTTGGGGCTTTTTAAAGTCTCCTGCGGAGCAGCTTTTAAAGCTGCTTTCAGTTCCTCTAATTTATTGTCATTTTCAATTACACTCAATTCATATGCTGTCATAATTTGATCATACTCTTCTGGTGTGCTCATTGTATTAAAACAATAAAATTGCGTTTTGATTTACATTTCTGCGAAAGAATTCAAATTGGCCTTAAGCCAATTTGAATTGGTCAGAACTGCGTTCTGACTTACATTTTCTAACAGAAAACAATCAAAGTTTGCTTTGCAAACTTTGATTGGTCGCGGTCAGCGACTTAAATAATAAAGTTTTGTATCTTTAATGGAATTTTCAAAACAAGAACAACTTAATTATGCTAAGAATATCTTGCAATTACCTAGTACAGCCACATTTGAAGAGTGTAAGAAGAATTACAGGATTCTTTCTGCAAAGTTACATCCCGATAAAGGAGGCGATCCAGATCTATTTAACAAAGTTACAGTAAGTTACCGTTTCATCGAAAAATACTCTAAATTAATGAATATACACACTTCTCGTGCTACCGCACCTGTTGTTGACCAAGATTACTCCACGAAATTAGATACTCCGTACTCAAATGAAACAGAAGGGGATGCCTTTGATAGCTTTTTCCGCGGAAAGGAGATACCGGATAATATTAGACCGAGCAAGGACTCTTTTAACAGCACATTTGAGTCTTTGGGTGCAAGTGAGTACGATATTCCAACGGAGCAAGAGTACCTTCGTGCAAGGGAGTCATCCAAAAAGAGAGAAAACATTGATGTTCGCAAAGATCCTTCCGTTTCAGTTGGTAATTTTAATCAAAAGTTTTCAGAAGTTAAAAAGAATTCGAGAGACCTCATTATTTATGAAGGAGTGCAGTTTACTGATAATCACAAGTCTGCTTACGCTAGTTGGGATCACTTTGAAGAACAGTCATTACTTATTAATACCGATCGTGTAAAATTAGTGGACAGAAACCTTTCAAGTTACCAGAATGAACGTTCAGCACCAATTTCTATTCGGAATGTTGGAAATCCACAAGAATTAACCAAACGTTAGAGCCACTATTTTTCTTTATTATTCTATAATAAAGAATGTTTAAAGCAACAGGGTCTCGTATTGTAGATGAAACATTAACAACACTAAAAATTATTGGCAATCAAGAGATTACTGGAAGTGACTCTGCCAGCGGTGGAGCACTCCAAGTGAATGGTGGAGCTCTCTTTAAACAAAATGTACTAATTGATGGAAATCTTTATATAAATGGTACTGCATTTATTCCCGGAACGAATGCCACTGAACTTCAAGGGTACCATATAAATCCGATGGCACCATCTCCAAATGAGGTACTGACTTATTCAGGTAGTGATTGGCGACCAGAGTCGAATCTCACATTAGGTAATTTAACATTAACTGGAAATTTAGTAGTAGAAGGTTCACATACAACAATTAATTCCACAACCGTTACCACAGTTGACAATGTAATTTTAATCAATTCCGGAGAATTAGGCAATGGAGTAACTTCTACCTATAATTCGGCTCATACTCTTCCTGGTGCTGGTATTGAAATTGACCGTGGCACTGCAATAGACTATCAAATTGTTTTTGATGAAACGTACAAAGTACTTAAAGTAGGCTTCAAGGATACTCCTTTAGCGACGGTGGTTACCTCTCAGAATAACCTTGTTACAAACGGTGTAACTTATTGGGATGGAAATTACATTGCTAATGACGCCTCGATGACGTATTCCTCTGGTGTTCTTACTGTACCTAAAATCCAAGCAAGTGACCGGGTAATTGCAAGAATCATTTCTTCGACTGATTACCTTTACCTACATTCTGAAGTTGGAGTTGTAATCGGTTCTTCAGACAACACTATTAGTGCAACAGGTGGAATCGTTGCAGGTAAAACGAATACTGCTTCAGGTAATTACTCTACTGCTTTGGGAGGAAGAGGTAACACCGCTTCTGCAAATTATTCAACAGTGTTGGGTGGTAACTCAGATCTTGCTTCGGGATTATACTCGATCGCTGGAGGACAAAATTCGGCTGCGATAATGAACAACACCATTGCTCTTGGTAATAACGCAGTTGCGAATACACCAGGATCGTTTGTGTACTCTGATAATAGTGGAAGAGCTACATATCCTAGTGACTCTAATCAATTTGTAGTTCGGGGATCAGGTGGAACCTTACTATTTTCACATGGATCGCAAGACACTTCTGGTGTTCAGATACTTCCTTCGGACTCGACTATTCGAACATTAACTGGAGCGTACATTGATACCAACGCTGTAAGTATACAAGGGTACCCTGTTTCAGGAAATACTCCGGTTTTAGGACAAGGGTTGATATTTGATGGAACCACTTGGACACCAAGTGATATCACTTCTGGTAGCGGAAATGCAACAAGTATTCAAGGAAGAGCCTTAACATCTGATACATATAATGCAAATACGAATGACGTTTTAGTTTTTAATGGTTCGCAGTGGTCATCAAATAATTCAGTTGTACTAAACACCGGTTCTTTTTCGGGAAATGTTAATGCAGATAAATTTATAGCGCAACCAGGAAACGATGGGCACTACTACGCTCCGCTTTTTACTTTTTATGGTTCGACTGGATCTGGTATGTATATAAATACAAATGGTAACGGACCGGGATTATGTTTATCATCAAATGGGAATAATGGTATACAAATAGACAAAAATCAAAATGTGTTGTTTTCGAATGTAAATAACTTGTTACAATTTACTCCTGGCGGAGGTCTTGGTGTTGCTGAAATAACACAAGCAAACACAACAGCAATTCAAACAACCATTTCACAGATACTTTTCCAAGACACTTCGTCGGGACCAATGATTACACAAAGCAAATCGAACAGCGGAGTTTACGGTGTTTACACACAAGGAACATTTGGAGACGCCTACGGTGGATTTCAATGGTACGGAGTTTCTGGTAATGATGCATCGGTTCCACCAGGGCATTTTCATACAGTTCCAAGTGTTACGATTTCTTCCCTACTCGATCCTACAGCTGGATCAGGTATCAATTACACTGGATACACTCAGGGAGCAGTATCATTCCAAACTCAAGATGGATCTGGTTCGTTAAACCAAGCGATGTACATTAATTACAATCAACAGGTCGTTGTTGGAAATTCGATTGTATCCCAAGACACTCTTACAGTTTACGGAGGTGGTTATTTTACATCAGACATAACAGCTGGAAATATTTCTGTTGCTGGTGCAACTTTTACATCTGATGTTATTATTTACGGAAATCTCACCGTACAAGGTTCACAAACAATTGTGAATACGACAGATCTCTATGTTCAGGATAATGTAATCTTACTGAATTATGGCGAAACAGGAAGTGGTGTTTCCAGAGGATTTGCGGGTATCGTAGTAGATCGGGGAACGGCTACTGATTATCGGTTTATATTCCAGGAATCTTCACAGTCGTTTAGAATTGGTATTCAAGGACTCGAACAATCTGTGGCGACAAGAGAAGACACTCCAGTATCGTACGGAATTCCATTTTGGAATGCTGCGACAGATCGATTTGACACAAGTTCGACTTTAACTTTTAACGGTTCGCTAAGTGTAAATGTTTCAGCTACATTTAGTTCAGATTTAAAGATTACTGGAGTGTCTGACCAGATCGTTCTTGGAAGTGGCACCACCAGTACAATTTCTGCAATTACACCAGCAAGTTCAAGAGTGTACACAATTCAGGACCCAGGTGCAAATGCCACATTTGCGATGGCAACGAATACTCCTACAACTGGGTACACGTTAACAGCAACCACTTCTTCTGGGTCTGGAAATCCGACGTGGCAACCAGCATTAACTGCGTGGGGAGCTTTACCAGGAAGTGCGGGTAATTTACCAACAGCTAGTCAATTCTATGTTACTCCAGTCTCAAATTTCGTAATGCCTAAAAATGGTAATTTAGTATCTGTATCAGGTTACTATCCAAGTATCACACACGGAAATATTGGTATCGGTGTATCAATTAATGGTGTAAGACAAACTCAACAGATTGTTTTGAATTCAGGAAATACACAAGGAGCACTTACATTCACAGGATCAGGTTACTCCTTTACAAGTGATCAATTGGTGTCGATATATACAGATACCTCGGATACTCTTTCTCCAGTAGGACCAAGTACCATTCTCTCTGTATGTATGTTTTATAATATCACTTCACTTTAATTGAAAATCCATATCGCACCTGTGTTGCTGGCGTCTCCTTGCCCCGATTCAACAAGTGTATTTCCATTCGAAGAAATAGCCGTAAAGAATCCTTGAGTAGAGCCGGTATATCCTGTACCTACAAGCTTTGTTCCTTGTTGGGTCCAAACAGTTCCTGTTCGTGTAAATGTAAATACAGCTCCAGAGAAATTGTCCCCATTCGAACCAGAGTAAAGTGTATTGGAGTCTCCAGTAAGAGAAACAGATTGACCTTGACTTCCACTAGAGTAACCTGTACCAATGATATTCGTTCCTTGTTGTGTCCAAATAGTTCCACCAGAACTGCGTGTAAAAATCCAAACTGCACCTGTACCGCCGTCAGACGGTGCTCCTACAGCAAGAGTGTTACTGTCTGAAGATAACTTAACACTACTACCAAATGCAGCTGACCCAGAATATCCAGTTCCGACAAGCTTTGTTCCTTGCTGCGTCCAAACGGTACCCGTTTGGGTAAATATCCAAACTGCACCAATTCCAGAAGAGTCACTTGCTCCTCCTAAAGCTATCGTATTTCCAGAAATACAAACAGCACTTTGATAAGAATTTCCAGTGTATCCAGTACCAACGAGTTTCGTTCCTTGTTGTGTCCAAACAGTACCTGTTCGTGTAAACACCCATGCTGAACCAAGACCAGAGTTGTCTTGATATCCACCAACTACAAACGTATTAGAATCAGAAGTTATAGAACTACCTCCGTAACCTTGATTAGGTGTTCCTGAATATCCAGTACCAACAAGCTTTGTTCCTTGCTGCGTCCAAACAGTACCCGTTCGTGTAAACACCCAAGAAGCACCAGATCCAGCGTCACTGGGAGCTCCTATTACTAAAGTATTACCATCAGGTGAAATTGCTTGACCCTGTTGTTGAGAACCTCCGGTGTATCCGGTACCAACGAGTTTCGTTCCTTGTTGCGTCCAAACGGTTCCGCTTCGTGTAAACACCCAAGTCGCACCAATACCTCCAGCGTCATTATATGCTCCAGCGGTAATTGTATTTCCGTCTGCGGAGATTGCTACATTATTTCCAAAAAAGGCCGAACCCGAGTATCCAGTACCGACGAGTTTGGTTCCTTGCTGTGTTGTTACAAAAAGGGGGACTCTATTAGTTCCAATGAAGTACCAAATACCATTCCACACCAATTCAACTGATCCTGAAGGAAGTATAAATGACCCTTGAGGTAAATTAATTTGAACAGGACATGCAACACTTGTATAAAGTACAATTGTTTTCTTTTGACCAGATAATCCCAAGGTGGGATTACTCAGTGTAAATACTGGTAAAGTACTCCATGTATATATTTGTATAATAGTCGTTCGAGTTAGAACAGAAATTGCACCTGCAGCTGTTAAGATTTCAGTACCTGTAATTAGTTGTTGGGAATTATAGTCCAACGTCATTATTATATAAAAAGAACTTAAATCGCGGAACAACTAAAATTAAAATAATACTCACTCTTAATGGATACTGACCTGTTGTATAGTAATAAGTATGAATCTCCTACTGTGTTTACACCGAGTACAGACGAACTTAAACAGAGTTGGAGAAAGTATATCGATTCGAAAATGGAAGCGGATCATAAACAAGCCGAAACCAGAGCTGGAAAAAAATTACCTTCGGCTTCAGAATCATTTAAGGACTTGAGTGATCTTTCGAATACACACTCTTATAGAAGTGAAACAACCGATTCTTTACTTCTTACTCCAAAAGAGGTTAGTCAGCTAAATGGACCTTTGCCAAATGGTTTGACACGTTACAATAAACCAAAACGAAGTGTCATCACTATAGATTCTTGGGACCGAGACGTAACAAAGTACCCAAACCAAAATCAGTACACAATCAATTTAAATACAGCTTACGAAAATATAAAGAGTGTGCGTCTTCTTAGCACAGAATTTCCAAATACAAATCAAGTTATTAAAGGAAGTCCAGTTGAATTAGCAACGAATGTAATTTACTGGATTAATCAAGAGGACGTCGGAGTATACCCTATTCAACCTATATACTCTGCGGCGTTAACTCCCGGTAATTACTACTCAACAACGTTAATAAATGAAATGACCACTCAAATGAATTCTGTTCAACGTAAAAATGGAACGGGACCTTATCACAATTTCCAAATAGATATAGATTCTGACACCAATATTGTGGATATCTCTTCTCTAAACACAACGACACTTAATAATCCGTTGGAAATTTATGGATCGAACATTCTTACAATTAGTGATCTCTCTGGTTCGATGAACATTGTTTCTCAAAAGAATCCAATTAATTTAGTTCCTGGTGACCTCGTTTTTATCCAAGCTGTAAGAACTGTACCTGATATCAATGGCCAAAGAGTTGTTCGAACAATTACAGGTTCTGACTCGTTTACAGTTGATAACGGAGTTGGAAGCGATGTCCCTTTTATTTCAGCTAGTGACTCCACGAATATGTTCTTTAGTACAAACTTGATTCAGGTCAATTACCCTGGTCAACCTTTTTCAGCAGGAGACAATATCATTTTAAGTAACACGACAGCTTTTGATGGTCTTACTTCAAATGTGATTACAGGTGAATTTACAGTACGATCTATTCCAGCTCCATCATTAAATAATTTTTATATCTCTCTAACCATTGCAGGAACAAGTCTAGTTACAGGCGGTGGTTCTGCCGTTCAAGTTTCAACTCCGTTGCCATTTAAATTTTTATTTTCAAATTTAGATTCGCCAGGCACTGTACTCGGTTTTGATCAAGAAGATTCTTCAGAAACAGCAGGTACTTATATAACAGGAATTGCTGCAGGTAGTCCAGTAACTGTTACTTGTCCTTTTCACAATTTACAACCAGGAAATATTGTAACCATAACAGGTACGAATACAATACCTAGTATTAATGGAAATCACACTGTATCAAGAATCATTGACTCGAACACTATTAATCTTAATGTGAATGTATCACGAATTATTTCTACTGACCTGTCAAACAGTTTTCTATGTTACTCACCATTTACAATTGTGAATTATACAGTAATCGGATACGACACCACGAGTAACAGTGTTACTACGAGTGTTCCACATACACTGGAAGTAGGAGACTTTATGACTCTCTTTGGAGTTTTTAGTGACCCCTTAATTGTCGGAACTCCTTTTCAAGTTACAGCTGTTCCAACCAGTACATCAGTGACGCTTGATCTCACACCGATAGGAAAAGAATTTTCAGTAGGAAATAATGCAGTAACAATTTTACCAAATGGATTAAACAACGCGTCGAGTGCTGTTAATCGTCTTAACTTTCACCTCGTCGATCACTCTTTAAATGTAGGAGACACGTTATACATATACGACGCCGAAGCATTCGCAGGACTTTCAGCTGATTCGATTAATACCACACACGGTAAAATGAATAACTTTGCATCAATAAAGCAACCTGTAGGTAAAAGTGATTCAGTTCAGAAAGAAAAAAGGAACACTATTATTACAGATTACGAATTAACAACGACACGGTTTGTACGGTCTGTTATTGATGCAAATAATATCGTGATTGATATTTCTACAAGCCCAAGTGTGAATATTCCAGGTATTCCAGGAGGAGGTAATTCTGTTTCATTGAGTGGTGCATTATACATTGCTCCAGATAGAACTGTTTCATTCACTACGCCGGTTAATAATTTATACGGTTTTAACTACACCCAGCAAAATATTACCGCACATGGTCTCCTTAATCGAGTGGTATCGATTGAGGGTGATTCTTATATTTTAGTTGTTTCTCCTGAATTAAACACGATGGACAACACAGGACCTGTAGCCAGCATTTTTGCAAAAATTCTTTTAAGTGATCCTCCTGGAACTATTCTTTTTAACACGTTTGTTAGTAACGAAAAAACATTTGATGATAACGCTCTTCCAAGTATTTCAAAGATGTCCTTTTCATTTGTAGATCGTAATGGTCATTTGTTCTCGTTTAGTGATATGGATCATTCGTTCTCTTTAGAAATTATAACATACCAAGATACATTAGTAGAGTCTTCTGTTTCATCGAGACGTGGAATTACAGATCGTGGAATAAATAATTTAGATACTGTTTCACAGGATCCAACATTTAGTAATGCAGGAGCAACTGTACAACCAAATACAGGTACTGGTAATGGACGTTCAAGAGATTCTGTAAACAAAGCTGTTAAGACAGTTAATTACTCTTTGAGAAACTAATTAATGGACAATTTCGAGAGCATATCTTCAATTTCATTTTCGGTTAATTTAACTTTACCAAAGGCATCAGTTAGAGAGTCTACTTCGTGTTTTTTGTTTTGTTCCTCAATTTCACGTAATTTAATAAATAGTTCCTTAAAAAACACATTTACTCCTTGTTCAAAAAGAGACCTGGGAATCTTTCTATCAATATCTTCCAAGCTTTTCTCTGAGATGGTATTCTTAAATCGATTATGAATCATCATTTGTCCTATTAAAAATGGATGCGTACCCGGTGAATTATTTCTTTTAAGTACCAATTCGTTAATAAAGTCGTTCGCTTCTTTATCAGTATAAGGTGAATCACGATAATTTGTACTATTTTTTTTTGATTTTCCTCCACCTTTTTGCAAATGGTGTTTATTACACCTTTTCTGTTTTCCACTAATGACGTTTTTACACTTGATTCCTTTTTTGGTCTTTGCGCAGCAATAGTGCATTACTATAATCCAATAATTTAACTTAAAGCTGCTCCGCAGGAGACTTTTAAATTTGCGTGAATTCAAATTTAAATTATGAATCAGTATTAAGATGTCTAGCCAAAGACGTGGATTTGCTAAATCATTACTTGGTTTTGATTCAAAAGTAGTAGTTGTAGAAAATGTTATTTCAGGTTCTTTTAATGGAACTTCTGCTGGTAGTATTCTTACAGCTAACGATGCTGAAAATGCATTAACAGGAGGTGGTATTACTTCAACAACTGTCGTGAATGCAGTAACTGTTAATGCAACTACAGGAAACTTTCAACAAGTTCGTATTAATAATCAAGGTACTGGAGGAGCCAATATAGCATCTACCAATGCGAACACTTTAGTGGTTAGCGGAACAGGAGCGAATGGAATGACTATATTTAGCGATTCACAAGGGGCCATTTATTTTGGAAACGGTGTAAGCAGTACAATTGGAAGTATCATCTACGATCACACAAATGACACAATGGCTCTTACTGTTGATAATGTTCCTCTAGCAACATTGTCTTCGAGCGACCTTTTTATTAACGGATCGTTAAATGTAACTGGAACCATTTCCGCTGAAAGTTTCACCTTGTTATTCCCAATTCTTGCCACACCATCAGGGACAGCAGGTGCACCAGCGTACTCTTTTTCTGGAGACACCACTACAGGTATTTATCAAGCTACTAGTGGACAACTACAATTTTCAGTAAGCGGAAATGAAGAACTAAGTATCACTCCATCAACTACAACTGTGTATAATAATTTAGTAATTTCTAGTGACCTTACTTCCGGAATCTTCTTAGCAACAAAGGGGACATTCACAAGTGACGTAACGGTACAATCGTTAATGATTAATGATACATTAAATGCAACAAAAGGGACTTTTGCAAGTGATCTTACTTCAGGAGTTTTCTTAGCAACAAAGGGAACATTCACGAGTGACCTAACAGTACAGTCTTTAAATCTTAATGGAATCTTTTCAGCAACAAAAGGAACCTTTAGCTCTGATCTTACTTCAGGAATTTTTTCAGCAACTAAAGGAACATTTACGTCTGATGTGACTATTCAGTCTTTAACTGTTAACGGAATCATTTCAGGAACCAAAGGAACCTTTAGCTCAGATCTTACTTCAGGAGTCTTTTCAGCAACTAAAGGTACATTCACGTCTGATGTGACTATTCAGTCTTTAACTGTTAACGGAATCATTTCAGGAACCAAAGGGACCTTTAGCTCAGATCTTACTTCAGGAGTTTTCTTAGCAACAAAGGGAACATTCACGAGTGACCTAACAGTACAGTCTTTAAATCTTAATGGAATCTTTTCAGCAACAAAAGGAACCTTTAGCTCTGATCTTACTTCAGGAGTCTTTGTAGCTACGAAGGGAAGCTTCACTTCGGACGTTACTATCCAGTCTTTAACTGTTAACGGAATCTTTTCAGGAACAAAAGGAACCTTCGCTAGCGATCTCTCTTCAGGGGTCTTTTCAGCTACAAAGGGAAGCTTCACGTCTGATGTGATTATCCAGTCTTTAACTGTTAATGGAATCATTTCAGGAACAAAAGGAACCTTCGCTAGCGATCTCTCTTCAGGAGTCTTTTCAGCTACGAAGGGAAGCTTCACTAGCGATCTTTCTTCAGGGATATTTTCAGCTACGAAGGGAAGCTTCACTTCGGACGTTACTATTCAGTCTTTAACTGTTAATGGATCACTTTCTTTCGGTATCCTTAATGCAACAAAAGGAACCTTCACAAGCGATCTTTCTTCAGGAATTTTTGCAGCTACCAAAGGAACTTTCACTTCGGACGTTACTATTCAGTCTTTGACTGTTAATGGATCACTTTCTTTCGGTATCCTTAATGCAACGAAAGGTACGTTCGCAAGTGATCTTTCTTCAGGAATTTTTGCAGCTACGAAGGGAACTTTTACTTCGGACGTTACTATTCAGTCTTTGACTGTTAATGGATCACTTTCTTTCGGTATCCTTAATGCAACACAAGGAACTTTTGCTTCCGATCTTCATTCTGGTACTCTGAATGCAACGAAAGGAACTTTTGTAAGTGATCTATCTTCGCAAGTTTTCTCAGCAACAAAAGGAACTTTCGCAAGCGATCTTACTTCTGGGGTTTTCTCAGGTACCAAAGGAACATTCACTTCAGACGTTACTATTCAGTCTTTAACTGTTGACGGAGTCTTTTTAGGCACAAAGGGGACTTTTAATTCTGATCTTCATTCTGGTACGCTGAATGCAACGAAAGGAACTTTCGTAAGCGATCTTTCTTCACAAGTTTTCTCGGCTACTAAAGGAACTTTCGCAAGCGATCTTACGTCAGGTGTTTTCTCGGCTACCAAGGGAAGCTTCACAAGTGACTTAACTTCAAATACGTTAGTAACAGTTAATCAGATACTGGGGCCAAAGGGTAGTGAGTCAGTTCCAGGGTACTCTTTTAATAGTGACAAAAGTACTGGAATATTTTCTACAAGTGATCAACAGATCCAATTTGGAACTAACGGAACAGAAGCGTTAAGAATAAATAGTTCACAAGAAATACTTTTAGGAAATGCGACTCAAAATCAAACATTTTATGACAATACTTATTACACTATTAGTGCAACTATACCTTCGTTGCAATGTAACTCAGGCGGTATGAATATAGTACAATTTGGTACAGGAGTGCCTACTGTTGTCTTTTCACGATCAGATGGCGCACAAGGAGTTTTTACGAATATTGCTTCAGGACAAGTCCTTGGTCAACTTTGGTTTGCGGGAAGTAATAATGACAATAATTTCCATTCGGGAGCATTAATACAAGCTGTTACAACTGCTACTGGAGGTGGTGGAAATGTCTACGCAGATATTCAATTTTACACACTAAAATCTGGGTCTGGGCTAACTACTCGAGCAATGTCAATTTTAGGAGGAACACAAACAATACAGTACAATTCTTCGAATCAAGGTACAGGACTTTTGGCAAATGGTCTTGCATCAGTTGGTACTCCAAATGCTTCTAATACTGTGTATATTTATGTAACTAGAAATAATCTAAATGGTTCAACTGGTGTAGGTCATTTAACTATAGGTACAATATCACCCGGAGTCTCATTTGATGTTGTTAGTTACAATGCAAGTGGATCGATAGAAACGGGTGATCAAAGTATTTTTAATTGGATAATTTTTGCTTAAATTTAAAAAAATTGAAAAAAAGCGGGCGAATTTTTAAAACTAAATCTCACGCTATAGTAAATGGAATTTAATATTTCTACTACTGTTATTTCATATCTTTCTTTTATAGAACCCGAATTAATTTTACCTGAATTTATAAGTTTAAAGAATCGTCTTGATAGTGCAAAGAATAGACTTAATGGTATTGATAAAAAGAAATATCGACAAATTGTAGAAATCCCTTATGAAGGAATCCATCATCAGGGTCTAAAAGAGTACACTCCAGAGTATCCAACTAATGCGTGGTTAAAATTTTGGGAAATTGCTAATAAGTACCTAGATCCTAAAACAAACGAATTATCTACACTGCATGTAGCTGAAATGCCAGGATCCTTTTTATTAAGTTTAAATCACTTCCTTACAACAAAATACCCTTCTTTAAAGTGGAATTGGACTGCTTCGTCGTATATAGGAGCTGGAGCTCTGAAAGATGAATACCAACTTAAACAATTGTATGAAAATAATTGGAATTTTGGTAAATTAGGTGATGGTGATATCACCAAACCAGAAAATATTATTTCGTTTGGAAAAAGTAAATACGATCTTGTAACTAGTGATGCCAGAAATGACACTCTGAATTACAATGACGAAGAAATCGAAAATTTAAGTATTCATACCGGTCAAATATTAACTGCGTTGTACTGTTTAAAGAAAGGAGGTATAATGATCGTTAAGACATTTACACAATTTACACAAAAGTCGATAGCTCTTAATTACATTTTGTCTATGTATTTCACAGAATTAAAGGTATTTAAACCAGAAACGAGTCGACCAAATAACAGTGAAATTTACCTTATTGGTCTCAATTTTAAATCGAATCAAGGAATTAAATTTGATGAATTTTTTAACCTTTTTGGAAAAAGTGTAAAAGTACCTAAAGAATTTATTAACGAAATGATTCCTATTCAGGAAATCCTTGCAAAGACTCAAATTAAATCGATTGAAAATACATTAAACTTTATGAAAGACCCTTCTTATACCAAAGAAAGAATGAAAAACGAAATTGCTCAAAATAAACTTAATTGGTTAACAAAGTATCCGATTATAAAGTTAACTAAACCATTGATAATTCCTAAACCAAACGCTGAACTTACTTTTTTCACACAAGATTTCCAAAATCAATTTATTACATTGTGTGATAAAATTCAAACCATGAAAAAGGTTGGACACAAAGTTGAATTTGAGATTGTATTTGGAAAGTATGACGACAAAGGGTTTAAATCGGGTATCACGTTATCTGAGTACACCATTTTAAAAGATAATATAAAAGGTCAAATTATAGAAACTTGTGATATTTTTTATGATAATGACATACGAGTAAGTGTAGAAGGTTCGAATGGAATCTTTAACGGAAAACGAACTATTATTCGAAAGAGTAAGAAAATAGATGACACAAAACCTATTAATGAATTTTTAAATGGTAGTCGAATTAGAATGAATTTATCTACAGAAAATCAACTTACGGAATCAGAATTAGGAAATCCGAATACGATTCGAATTAAGAAACGAATTTCACAAGATAGACGAGAACCGGAATTCTTGGATAAAAAAGATCCTACAGGAAGGGTCGTAAAAGAAAAAAATCAGTACTCTGGTTTTTCTATTTTTAAACACGATTTAACAGAAATTAGACACTACTCCAGTATAATTGGAAAGGGACAGACTAATCCACGAAAAACAGAAGTTTTGCTTAAAATTTTGAAAAAAATGGGTATATTTAAAGGTCAAACTTCAGATGACCCTGGTATTGACCGTGAGGCAAACTTGTTTTTAAGTACAGAGAAATATAAATACGAATGTGAAATTGAAATTGAAGTAGTTTCGAACGGACTATACATTAGGCCCGGATATCTCCTTTCAAGAATAAAATCAAAAATGAATTCGTTTATGAGTTTGTTATTACGAGCTAGTGTAAATGATCCAGAGACTTTTTATAAAAAAGTTACAAATGGTAACGATTTTATTGGTGCATTACCAGTTGCACTTACACAAGACCGTTGGAAAAAAGTTAAAAAAGAGAAATACTTTGTAACGGATAAAGCAGATGGATTGCGGTATTTATTAATTAATACGAAAGGAGTGATTTACCGTGTAAACCGTAAGTTTGAATTTGAACGTACCGATATGAGTCCATCGTTTTTTGAGGATGACACTATCATTGATACAGAATTCATCGAAGACACCGGCTTTTATTACGCTTTTGATATGTTAGTCTATAAGGGTACAGATATTCGTGAAAAGAAAACCTCTGAAAGATTAACACTTTTAAAAGAGTGTATTAATAAAAATGATTATATTCATTACAAAGAGTCTTTAGAATGTACTACGGAAAATATCTCTTTCTTATTGAATAGTTTTCGAAATTATACCAAAGATGGTTTAATATTTACACCTGATACTCCGTATGTTGCACAAGGAAAGAGAACGTGGACGCTTCAATATAAGTGGAAAGATATTCCTACAATAGACTTCAAATTAGTCATTCCTAATATGGCAATTATTCCTGTCAACAATATTAATTACTACGCAGTAGAATTACATGTAAATACGATCAGTATTATCCGAAATGGTAAACCAGCTAAAGTAGTTTATAGTGACAACGACTCTTACACTTTAATGTATACTAATGGAGAAACAGAAAGTGTACCTAAAAGTGAAATAAATAAGATAGCAAAAAAAGAAACTATAAGTTATCCTTATGCCAAACAACTTATTCCTGTTTCTGAAATTAAGGACACTTACAGCGCTAATACGATTGTTGAATGTAAATGGTCTAAAAATCAGAACCGTTATAAAATAATTAAGAAGATCAGAACTGATAAAAATGATCCGAATTTTATTGAGATTGCTTGTGAAACAGAAATGGTTGCAAAGAATCCGGTAGATTTAGGTGTAAAAATTAAAAATTCACCACCGAAGGGCTCTAGGATTTCTCCGCCTAAAGATTCATCTAGAAGTGCCACCACGACGACCACCACAACGGCAGCAACAGCATCAACGGAAGCTCCTTTGTATAAGCCAATTACTCAAAGTATTGCAGAAAGAAAAAATGATATCAATTATCCGTTAAGAGAATTTAGCAATCGTGTTAAAAATGACTTAATAAAGAATTACTGTGGATCCAAGGACCTTTTAGATCTTTGTTGTGGACAAGGTGGAGACATCAAGAAATGGATTAATAATAGAGTCAAATACGTTTTAGGAATTGATCAAGATGAACAAATTAACGGAAAAGATGGAGCAAAGGATCGGTTAAGAAAAATTAATAAATCACCCACTGAGATCCACTTTTTGGAAGGTGATCTTCGAGAAGATATGCGAGAAACTATCTCCAATTATAGAAATTCATTTGACGTTGTTAGTTGTTTCTTTGGATTACACTACTTTTTGGTAAAAAAAGGAAGTGAAAAAAGACCAAAGTCATTTGATAACTTTTTACTAAATGTAAGAGACTCATTGAAAAAAGGTGGTTATTTTATTGGAACGGTATTTGATGGTAAAAGTGTTTTTAGAACATTGAAAAATGGTGATATCGATAATGATTACTACACAATTAAAAAAGTTGAATGTAATACAATGCTTAAATATTCTAATGTAATAAATGTAACTGTTAAAGGAGGATCCAATGTTAAAGGATTTAATGAAACTTTAGTATATTACGACGATGTTTTAAAACCAGAATTAGAAAAACTTGGTTTCGAAATTGTTGAAAGTAAATTATTCGAACCAGAGTCTCCTGCGGAGCAGCTTTTAAGTTCAGAACAGATCCAATTTCTAAAATTAAATAGGTTCTTTGTGTTTCGACTCAAAGATGTACCCCAACAAGGTGGTTCTCTAAAAATGTGTACAATTAAAAGAGAGAATATGATTTATTTAACAGAAACAGAAGTAATTGAATATGCAAATAGGTTAAATACACAAACAAATAGAACTGCTCTTCGTGAAAAACTTGCTACAACATCTTTAAATTTATCAATATGCCAAGAAATTCGAAAAAAGATTATTGAGAGGATGGCCAAAAAAGGATTGCTATAATTTGCGTCAATTTATCTCATTTATTATAAAAACTTTAATAAATGAGCATCACAATTCTTCCAGATAAATTGGAGCCTTTTAGGGAACTTATACACACTAGTACAAAATTGATTGTCGTTGATCACTTTGGCACGTGGTGTGGTCCTTGTAAAAGGATTGCTCCGCAATTTGAGGAGTTAGCCAAAAACAATACGAATGTCATTTTCTTAAAAGTCGATATAGAGGCATGTCCTTCAGTAGCTGAAGAAAACGACATTCAAGCATTACCTACTTTTGTTTTGTATAAAGACGGTGTTGAACGTGGTCGCGTTGAAGGAGCTGATATGTCTAAATTAACAAAACTAATCAATTTAAATAAGTAAACTATTTCTGATAAAAGGAAAAAGTTAACTTTATATACTGCAAATGATGCTCCAGGTGGATATCATTATAAAAAAGTATTGGCAACAACAACGAGCAAAAGCAAAACCATTTATACTACTTCTCCTAAAAAGGTAACTTTAAAAGCTGCTTCGCAGAAGACTAGAAGTATTTAATTTCAATTTATTGAAATTAAAATGGCTGAGGGTTATTAAAGTAATCTAATTCTGCTAATACACGGTATTTTGTAATTGGTGGAGCTCCATTGAGTTCTTTAAGCGTTTCTGTCATAGGCGGAGGACGAATTCTGTTAGGAAAGTAAGGCATCCTTCCGATGTTATTAACAGGAACAGATTCGTCTGGAATAATAAAAGGACGTTTATCTCCTACAATCACCTTTTGTTCAGCATTTTCTATAATTTCTCCCGAAAAAGGCCTAAAATTGTCTGCACCTATCGGTTCATAACTTTTTTGCCAAGGAAAAGGCTCCTGTGAACTCGGATACCGTTTTGTTAGGTAAACAAATATATAGATTGTTAAAATGACTGCTATCGTTAACCAAACGAGATTTTTAAAGTCTCCTGCGGACCAGCTTTTAATATTCTTCATTAATTTAACTAAATAAATTAAATTGACTTAAATAAGTGGATTTTATTAATGTAATGAACTTACTTTGTTTGGCATTAATTGTTAAAGACTCGGAAGACACTATAAAAGAAACATTACTACAAGCGTTACCTTTTGTAGACTACTACGTTATTGTGGATACTGGATCGAGTGACAATACTCTTTCAATAATTAAAGAAACTTGTAAAGGGTACCCTGGAATTATAGAAGAACGAAGTTTCTCTCAAGAAGGATTTTTTAATTTCCGTGATGCTCGAAATTACACATTAGATATTGTTGAACAGAGAAGTGGATCTGAGTGGTGTTTATTTATTGATGACTCTTATCTCTTAAACGGTGGAAAAAACCTAAGAACTATTTTAATGGAACTTCCAAAAAATACAAATGGACTTACCATGCTTTTAAAAACAAAAGAACCGGAAGGGTACGATTCTACCGTTTATATCACTTGCAGATTAACAAGAATTTCTCGAAAATTACGGTATCGTTATCGTATTCATGAAATCATAGACTCCGAAGGAGAACCCTTTCCAAGGATAAGCGATCCGGGTATTTTCCTTTTTGATAAAATAACAAAGAAAATGGACGCCCGATCTAGAGAAAGGTATTCCACTGATCTTAAGGTTCTTCTTATCGAACATTCTGAGAATCCAAAGGACCCCAGGATCCTATTTTACCTAGGACAAACGTACGGAATGTTAAAGGACTTCAAAAAAAGTGTTTATTTTTATGAACAGCGAATCAAAGAGTCAGAGTATCCTCCCAGGTATAATGGATACTCTGACATTGAACCTAAAGATGAAGAACTTTTTATTTCATTATGCAATTTGGGAAGTATTTACGAATACTCTTTTCCGGATATTCCAGATTGGAATATTGCTATGAAGTACTATCTACAAGCTTTTAGTTATGCTCCTTATAGAGCAGAACCTTTATTTCAGATTGCATTGCATTACTACTTGGCTTCGGAAAATAATATTGCATATACTTTCTTACAACGTGCAATTCAGTTAAAGATTCCTCAAAACGAAATTCTATTCCTAGAAAGATGTATCTACGAAGTGAAGATTCCTCATTTAATGTGCTGCGTCTCTTTTCGATTAGGGTTAAAAGATATTGCGAAAAAGGCTGGATTACAGTGCTTAGATAAAGATCCTGGTAATACCGAAGTTAAAACAATTCTTTCGCAGTTGGAACAAACTTCGTCTCCTGATTTGTCACCTACAATTATTCAAACAAGTCAGAAAATAATTGTTATAAATGCAGGATACAATTTTGACTTATGGAGCCCAGAAGATATCAATACAAAAGGGCTAGGAGGATCCGAGACATCAGCTGTTTTGATGGGTGTAGCCTTTGTAAAGTTAGGATACCGTGTAATCCTTTTTAGTAATTTTATTAAAGAAACTCTTTTTGAGGGATTGGAATGTAAAGAAATAGAAGGTTACTACCCATTTTTAAAGAGTAATTACATTACTTTTCTGATAGTGAGTCGATTTAGCAATTTTCTGCACTACTCAGACAATGTTGAAAAGGTATTTCTGTGGATACACGACTGCACAATTCCGGCAGAGACACTTAATATCAATCCAAATAAATTTGGAAAGATTATTTGTGTTTCAAATTGGCAAAGAGACACTTTCTGTACTGAATTTAACTTCCCTAAAAATTACACGTATGTCACTACAAATTGCATTCAACTTGAAAGATTTTCTCAAAAGGTACCTAAAGAAAAGAATCGGTTTATCTTTTCATCAACTCCTACACGAGGACTAGATCACCTATTGGATATGTGGGGTGACATCATTGCTCGTTTTCCAGATTCGAAGTTACACCTTTTTTGTGATTTTACTCACTACACAATGAAAAGACCAGAAAATGCACCAATTGTTCAGAAGTGTCTTGCATTCATTAGAAAGTACTCTGATACTGTTTTTTCACACGGAAGAGTTTCTCAACAAGAACTTGCAATTGAATTTTTAAAGAGTGAATATTTCTTTTATCCAAGTGAATTCTGGGAAACATTCTGTATTACAGCATTAGAAGCACAAGCAGCAAGAACTTTTTGTATTGCAACTACATTAGCTGCTTTACCAGAAACAATCGGAGATCGAGGTATCCTTTTAGATGGAGAACCAGGTACTCCAGAGTATAAAAAGCATGCTCTACAGAATCTCTTTTACATTATGGAATCTCCTGAAATGCGAAATAAGATTCTTGATCGGGCCGAAGCTTGGGCGAAAACAAAGAGTTACTCTGAAGTTGCTAAACAGTGGGAAACCGACTTATTTAAGTCTCCTGCAGAGCAGCTTTCAAAGTCTCCTGCAGAGCAGCTTTCAAAGAAGGTAATTCAAGGTTACGTAATTAATCTTGATCGTCGTCCTGATCGATTGGAGTCTTTTGGAAGAAGGTTAATTAATGCTTTTAATCTAGGTTCAGAGATAAATGTTACCCGTTTTCCAGCAATTGATTGGAATGAGATTAATGAAATACCTTCGATATTCCAAGGAAATGATTTCAAGTCAAATAAAGCAGTCATTGGTTGTGCTCTGAGTCACATTGAACTTTATCGCAAATTAGTTGCAGATCCTGTAAATGAATTTTATCTTATTTTTGAAGATGATGCTGCCTTTGTTGACTCTTTTGAAAAGAAGTTTAATGAATATTACGGAAAAGATAGTAATTTTGATCTCTTCTATATAGGAGGATCGATTAACCTTTCTAGAAGCGGTGTTTGGGTTCCCACGAAGAAAGAAATTTTTGAAAATAAAGAGACTATGACCACAGTTGCTTACATTATTACAAAGAAATGTGCAAAGGTTCTTCTAGACACAATAGAAAATACTGGAATACAAAAAGCAATTGATTGGTTCCTTATTAATCAATTTGAAAAACTAAAGGTGTTCGCTTGTAATTTGGTGTACCAAAATGATTCTACAGATTCTGATATAAGAAGTTCTCCTGGTTATAACGAAATTTGGAAATAATTAAAAAGTCAACCTTTGGTTGAAACTGAGTTCGAAGTCTCCTGCGGAGCAGCTTTCAAAGTCTCCTGCGGAGCAGCTTTCAAAGTCTCCTGCGGAGCAGCTTTCAAAGTCTCCTGCGGAGCAGCTTTCAAAGTCTCCTGCGGAGCAGCTTTCAAATCGATCGCGAAGCGATTAAAAAAAGAGGAATATGGGGCGGCTAGTTTTTTAAGTTTTTTTTGCATTTTTTGGAGGGGTCCCGAAAACTCGCACTCGGTGTGCGGATTTTCAGGACCCCCAAAATAATTTGGAAAAAAACTCACCCTTCGAATCCTCTAAAAATAGTTTATCGCCATTTTTTAATGTCAAAAACACGACTTGTAAAATGAAAAAAAAGAGGAATACGGGAGAGGAGCCGAAAGGTCGTTTTTTTAAAATTAAAAGCTCTAAAAGTCTTAATTGTCAATTTCCACTTTTTGCAAAAAATGCACTTTTTGCAAAAATATTTTCTCCTTTTTTGCAAAAAAGGCCTTTTTTACAAAACTATTTTGAAAATGATTTTCATTTTCAAAAACGTCTCAATCTAGAAGAACTTTTTTCCAATTGATCCCAAAAAGAAAAGACCGCTGATAACAATTTTAAAAGCATTTACTTCAATAGATTGAACCAAATCAGAAAAATTACGTGCAGAAAAGATCAAAATAAGGAAAATGTACACGAATTGTATCGAAAACATTAAACTTAGAAAATTTAGAAGTCCCTTTGAGAAACGGCGAATTAAACTTCGACGGACTTGAACTTGAGGTACCACATTTTGTTGTGCTGTTACAGGAGCATAAAGGGGATCACCAGGAGTAGTCATTTGATTGGATGAACATTAATTATTTTTTCAATTTTTATTCAATTCGTTGACCTATAAGGTAAAGTTGATCGGACTCCGGATCAAAATTCCACTTACATTTATCAATAACATATAAAACCACGACAACAATTCCAGCAGCTGTAATAAAGTCTCCGACAGAAAACATTTGAAGTGCAAGTAAATTTTAATTTTTTTCAACTGCTGTGCATTTTACAATACTTGCGACGTGGTTGAACTTTGTTTTTACAAGAAGAACCTTTCTGTGTTATTGCTTGACATCGAGATCCTCCGGTTAAGGTTAATTTCGAATTGTAAAAAGCAATGAGAGAATCTTTGTCACGAGCACCTTCGTACGGTTCTTTGCGTGTTCCATTTACATAGATAATAGTTGGATAGCCAGTAACTTTGTACTCTTTTGCTAATTTTGGATTCTTTTCGCAATTAACCTCGACTACAGAAATACTTTTACCTTTTGCATGTTTAATTAACTCTTTAAGAGCTGGTTTCATTTCTTCGCAGAAGTGACACCAAACTTGAGTGAAGAAATAGATCGTTGGTTTCATTAACTTAAATAAACATTAAATTTAATAGCAATGGAAAAAATTATTCAACTCAGTAGAGACCTATTTACTATTTTAGGACCTGGATTTCCTGAAGTAGTTTATCAAAAGGCTCTTTTACACGAACTCCAGATTAATGGAATCCAGTATGAAACAGAAGCCGTTTATCCTATTCTTTATAAAGGTAGGAATATTGGAAGTTTTAGAGTAGACATATTCCTTCCTACTGAAGGAATCATTATTGAACTTAAAGCGATTGCAGGTAAACTAAAAGGAATAGACTATAATCAAATTGAGAAGTACATGAAATATATTATCCAAGGAAAGTCTCCTTCGGAGCAGCTTTTAAAGTCTCCTTCGGAGCAGCTTTTAAAGTCTCCTTCGGAGCAGCTTTTAAAGTCTCCTTCGGAGCAGCTTTTAAAGTCTCCTTCGGAGCAGCTTTTAAAGTCTCCTATGGAGCTTTTAAAAGGTCTCTTAATAAATTTTCCGCAACACACTTCTTTGGATATCGAATTTGTTACTTTTCCATTAAGATGTATTGAATTAAGATAATTTTGAACTATTTCCGCAATCTTGTAATGGTCCTTTAGTTTGTTGATACATGATTGGAAGTTTTCCGTATTTTCTACAGTACTTTCTAAGAATTGTTTTAGAAGGATGGTCGAGGTAAAAGGGAAAGCAATGCAAGATTTCATGTTTTATTAAGTAACTATGGTACTCTTCTAAAGAGCCATTAAAATTAGCACCTGTAACCCAATTTTCGTACGAAAAGTAAATTTCATTTGGTGTTTTACGAATACTACAACTTAGAGATTCTTTTCTTAAACTAGGACACTCTTTATTAATTGTTTCTTGTAAAACTAAATTAATAATAATGTCTGGAGTTTGTTTATTTTCGACATACGTTACTTTAACTTTTTTATAATTAACAATTTCGGTTTCAAGTTCTCGAAGTACCTTTTTTAAGATACTTTTAAATACCATTTTTTGACCGTGTACAACTTTATCAACAGTGTATCGCACAATCAGACTTACCATTAATTTAAGTGTTTAAATTAATTTGTTCAGCATCCTAGTTGCGTCATAATGGTCGGGTTAGCTAAATACAAAAAGAAGGACGGAAAAGCTATTATAATTCCGTAAATCAATGAATCAACAAATGGTCGAAATACCTTGCTTTGACAAAAATCATTAGTAGGGAATTGATCGGCGCATTTATATGTAATATTTTGTATTTTACTTTGTAATGAAACATAAATTAAAGTTCCTACAATAACCCAAGCCAACAAAATTGACGAATTAATTGATTGGCACTTTTTGATACTGTTATCAGTTTCAGCTAAAGTATTTATTAACCATGTGACTACGAATATCATAGGAATAACAATTAGGACTTTTGATAAATATAAATTAGAAGTCATCTTCGATCCTAACATTCCTCCAATAATTGAAGTTACAATCAGAACACCAAATATTACAGCAGATCCCACCCACATATTAGGATAAGTTGTTGCAACAGTTGCTCCTGAAATTGGTTGAACTGACATTAATATTAATAAATAATTTAATTTCATTATTTATTTAAACTCCACAAGAAGTACACATTCCGCCCGCAAACGATTCTGAGGTGCTCTTTTGAGGACAATTACACGGAACAGGGAAGAAAACTTCAGCACCAAACAACACTGCAGCAGTAAGTGCTAACGTAGTCAGCTTCTTTTTATCTACTCCAGTCGGATTACCGTAAACAACACCACACAAAAATGTCAATACTACCGAAACAATTACAGCGCGAACAACAAGAGAAACGTTCATTTTTAAGATTAAGAAATAAATTAATTTAACCTTTTTCTCGATTGTCGAATATTGTCGACTAAAATGTACAATAAAAGTACTATCAGTATAAAAAATGTCGAAAAGAGAAAAAGAATATACGGTTTTAGTTTACTTAGAATAAAATTAATAGCTGGATCCATTAGTACTTTCATTTTCTCTTGCGTTTCTTCTTTTTTCATTTCGAATATCATTTGATCTAAAAAGTCATTCGTGATCTCTTTAGCCATTAATTAAAATGATTATTTTAATTACTTAAACGCAAATTGTCTCTCTGTTGCTATACCCGAATTTCTCTCGAAAACTGGATATTTCTGGAAATGTACATAAATTATGACTAATGAGTATTATTATAATCATCCAAATAAAAATAATCTCAATTCCGTCAAAGTCTCCTCCACGAGGAATATACTTTAACCAAACCCATATAATCGGAATAAGCGAACCGAATATTAAAAGAGCTGTCAGCCACATTACTTAAATAAGTATCTTTTATTTAAGTAATGGAATTTATAGGAAATAAACAAGGTGTAGAGATCATTCGAAATTGGTTAAAAAAGTATTCGGAGTCTCAAAAAGAGTTTCATAAGCTTCTTTTATTTAAGAGTAACGAAATCATTAAAAAAGGGTATCAATTTAAAGTAAAAACGAGTAAAATACTTATTAATAAAGTAGTTCAAGAAATTTATGCACGACGAGACTGGACAGAGCTCAGATCTGTTGACAAAATGAATATTATTAAAAAGATTGTTGTAAAAGATCCTCATTATCGAGGTCCAGACAGACCAGAGGTTCTTGAAGCAGGAATAAAATTTATCGACGCCCTTTTTGAAAAAGTTCCTACGGAGCAGCTTTCAAAGTCTCCTGCAGAGCAGCTTTCAAAGTCTCTCTTTTTAGCAGGACCTAGTGGTGTTGGCAAAAATTATCTTATCAAGTTACTTTCTAAAGAATTTTACCCTACACTTATTGAATTTAATATAAATGACTTTCCTGTCAAAAAAGAAGCAGTTAATAGTATTATCCAGAAAATTAATAGTAATGACCCTAATACATTAATCGTGTTTGATGACATTGAAAGTTTATCTGATGACGCTTCTTTTAAAGAAATTGCACAAGCTGTTAATCCTTTAAAAGCTAAAAAGGGAATTAAAAACAGTGATCGTGAACTATTAGAAAATCATTGGCCGCCTCCTGTTGTGTTTATTTCAGATAACTCAAGTAAGAATACAGTAGAAGAAGATACTGAGGTTACTTATTCAAAAAAGTTTAATGATATCACTTCACACTCTATTTGTGTTAATTTAAAGTATCCCAGTACTCAAGAAATCGTTGATTTTATTATTCCTAAATTTGGATTAATTAATTCTCAAGCTGAAATTACTTCATTTGTTGAACGAAGTGGAAATAATGTTAAATCGGTGTTAACGACACTTGAGTATCTTAGAAGCGCAGGGGAACTTTCTCTCAAATTATTAACGTACAAAGATATCATCGAAGACAACTTTTTAGAAACGGTTCTAAACAAGTTTATGAATCCTGTAAAAAGTCTTAATTTAGATAGTATTCTCCAGTACACTGAAATGGAGCCGTATATTTTACCTGATCTTGTTTATACCCATTATCTTGAAAAGGACCCAGAAGATTTTGCCGAAATTGCTGAATCAATTTCATTGGGAGAAACAGTAAAGAACTTTGAATTGGAGTATAGGTACATTTATCAAGTTGCTTCTCCTGTCGTTTCTCTAAAAAGTGTTTCTAAGAGTACTAAATTTGAGTATAATTTTCCAAAAAATTTCTGTATCAAGAAATTACCATTTATTTCAGACCCTTTCAAATTTAGGACAGCTGAAGAAATTCAATTGTTTTGTAAAATTGTTTTTAATAAAAAAGAATTCTTAAGTACTTTAAAGCATTATCAATTTGGAGAAACCCAAAAAGAAATTTTGGAAAATGCTACCAAATTATTAAAATTATCTTCATTGGATACTAAAAAGGTATTAGCTACGTTGAAAAAAGAGTTGAAAAATTAAAAAGAAATTAAAAGATTAATGGATCCGATTGAGGATTGTATAGAGCTTTTCGTTAAGTATCAATTAAATATAAATATAAATTTTACAATTCCTTTTACACAAGATCTTTTAACAATTGTTAAGAGTAATGATATTATAAATTCTATACACCTTTACGATTGTTTTGAATATGCATGTAAAATTGGCGATAAGAATACAGTTCAGTACTTTTTAGATAGAACAGTTACTTCAATTCGGGGAATGGATTTAGCACTATTTAATGGTCATTACGAAATAAATCAAATGATAAATCAAAAATTATTAACTATTTTAAATTGAAAATTAAATTAAAAATTAAATTAAATTGAAAAAAATTATTCAATTTAAAAGATTAATGCCAGAAGGACCAGAAGTTACAGCAACAAAGAATGCATTAAAGAGAATCATTGATCTCTCAATACTTGAACTTTCAGTTTTACCAGGTAGTCGTTACCACTATCGTGACCATCCCAAAAAAATGAAAGGTTTAAATAAAAGGCTTCCTAAAAAGGTTTTAAATGTAAAAAAGAAGGGTAAATTTTTGTATATTCTATTAGAGTCTGGTTGGAGTATTTGGTTCACATTGGGTATGACTGGTAAATTTATTATTTCTGATAATCCAATTCCTGACAAACACTCAAATTTTAGAATTGAACTTTACGATTTAGATTCTTGGGATACAGACACTCATAAGCCTATTTACCTTTTCTTTAATGACTCTCGACACTTTGGAACAATCACTTGTTGTCAAGATCCGTCAGTTCTCGAGAGTAAACTAAATACATTAGGACCTGATATTCTTAGTAAAAAAACAAATTCAGCGGTTTTTATTAATAAACTTCGTGAATATCCAAATAAATCGTTAGATACTTTACTGCTAGATCAAAAGATTATTTCTGGAATTGGAAATTACATTCGAGCAGAAGCGTTGTATAAAGCGAGATTATATCCTTTTTATAAAGTGAAGCAGTACACAAATGAACAATTACTGACACTCTTTATCAAATTGAAGGAAATTGGACGTGATTCTTTATTGGCTGGAGGAACAACTTTAACAAATTTCGAGGTTCTTTACGAACCTGGATACTACTACCTTAACTTACATGTTTATTGTCGAAAAACAGATCTTTATGGAAATCGAGTAACAAAAACTAAAAGCGGAGGTAGGAATCTCCATTGGGTTGAAAAATTACAAATGTAAAATAAATAAGTTGAAAAATTTTAACTTAATTTTAGGAATTAATGGATGAACTTACCAGTTTGCTTGGAAGTTTAGCTGTAGGCGAATTTAGTGATCCTGATTACTTTTATTACGTTTACGGAAATAGGTACTCTGTACCAATTGAATTAATTAATAAGTATGCCGAAGTTATATTTAATCAGGTTTCATTTGAAAGAGAAGTTTATTCTGATATCACAGATCCTATACTTATTTCTATGTTAGTTGATGCCGGAGAAAAGATTAAGAAAACAGATAATAATATTGCTAAAATGGAAATTATTTACCCAATTGTTAAAAAAATGCATACAGAAGGCTATTTTGATATAATAAATCACAACATCGACCCAGAAAAAGGATTACAAATGGATGAATAAATTCTTTACAGAATTTTTAAACCAATTAATGACCCTCATTAACGAAGCCAAGGCGTATTTCGCTTCTCATCCAAACGCAAGGCGTACGGAGCTTCGCCGCCACTTGCTATGGTATAAGGAAGAGCATATGGCGAACGTCGACCTTGGAGATTTCGACGCCTCTGGAGAGGTTGACCTCCCCGGTGCTTTCCAAACTCCCAAGCGTTTCCCATTCGCCTCGTCTTTGCCGCGAGGCGAATGGCTCGGCGGTGGTGCAGGTGGCGAAGTGTATGCGGTTAAGGATGACGACTCGCTAGCGGTAAAGGTGTCGCACAGCTCATTCGCCGATAGCGAGTCGCTAATCACCGATGTGGCAGCCCTAGTTTGGATGGATCATCCTAACCTCCTCCATGCATCAAAAGTCGTAATCGTCGACTCGGCGGATAAAAGCGCGACGCACGTCGAGATTTGCCTTCCTCGGGCGTTGAGCGACGCTAGCGCCTTTAACTCTGGGACCCCTGGAGCCGCATTTGAAACCAAAGAGTTCCGATCGATGTTGTACCAGGTGCTGTGCGGGTTGGCGTATTTGCACGCGCACAGCATCGCCCACGGAGATGTGAAGCCCGATAACATATTGCTCTTCCCCAACGGCGTCGCGAAACTTACCGATTTCGGCCTGATCGCGTTCCCCTGCGGTCACGACTCTGGCGGCAAAGGCGAGAGGTGCACCATATGGTATCGCCCATTGGAGGTGTGGGGTGAGAAGTACGGTACTGCCATCGATATCTGGTCGACGGCGATGACCTTTTACCGCATAGCGATGAAGAAGTATTGGTTGCCGTGTTTTAATGGGAAAAACTTCTTGGACTTGAAGCAATCCGTGTGGCGCTCTATTATATATAAGGATGCATACGACGTCTTTGGCGGCGACGTGGGGATGGCGGGGATCGAAGGCGTTCGGGCCGTGGCCGGTGATGTGTGGGCTTCCCTTTTCCAGAAAATGATCTGTCTCGAGCCTGCATGCCGAGCGACCGCTTACGAGTTGCTGCGCGATCCGATGTTCGACGACGTGCGAAATGAAAGTCTAGAGGTTTCGGGTCGAATACGGTTGTCCCTCCAGTCGAGCGGGGGACCTACCCGAGCGCGTCTATCACGTGGCTGTACGCCATGAATGAAAAGATCAATGGGGTCCCCGATGCGTTCTTCCTCGCCGTCGAGTACCTCGATCAGGTGCCGTACGACGCTGACCATGATCGCGCCCGCGTTGCGGCTTGCTTGTACATCGCATCGGCGATGAGAGACTCGGCTATTCAAGACGTAAACCTCTATAAATATCCCGACGTAGTCGGCGTGAGCATGGACGATATCGACGAACAGATCGACTTTGTCCTTGAGCATCTAAACTACCGTATCATATACGAAACTGTTTACGACTACGCGAAGGACGTAGGCGACGTCAACCTCGATTTCCTCGAGGCGGCGACGGCAGCCGCAGGCGTCGCGATAGCGGGGCTCGGAGAAAGTCGATCGGAGCGGTGAAAGATGTTGGCGCTTTTTGGCCAAAAATGTTTGCGTTAGTTTCTCGCTAAATCACAACATCGACCCAGAAAAAGGATTACAAATGGATGAATAAATTCTTTACAGAATTTTTAAACCAATTAATGATAATTATATGTATTTTGGTAACTTTAGCATTTCTTAAATTCTTAAGAATAGTTCCTGAAAATAATAATGAAACGATTTAAAACTTTATTAAAGTTTTAAAATGGTGCAAAACTGCCAAAGTCTCCACTTCCAAAAGGACTTGGTTCGGATTGATACATTCCTGGTGTTTCTCGTCCAAAACCTTCCGCAGGACGTGTACTAGCTCCAGGAGTAACCCCAGTGGGACCAAAGTCGCCGTAAGGACTATAAGAGTCAGAGTAACTAAAGTCTCCAGTTCCGAATCCTCCAAATTGTGTTGCTGCTTTTTGTTGAACGACTTGTTGATGTTGCATCTGTGCAATTTTTACCCGATCTGCTCTTTTAATGGCATCCTTAATTTGTTGTATCTTTCTCTGTTTCTCTTCTGATTCTGAATTTTGAGTGTACTTTATATACAAAAATATTAACGCTAATAATATTAAAATTCCGGGTACTGTATAATGCCAGAAACGGTAATTAGGGTCTTTAGAACCTGAAAAAAAGTTCCATGATCCACCAGTTTGTTTAGGTCTAAAGTAGTATGGGTCTACTAATCTTGGGGTAATATAATTATAAGGCATCCTTATTTAAAGAAAACAAATTAAGTTTCTTTCGATTCTTCGAAATATTCGGCACAATCATCATTTTCAGTAAAATGGACAGTTAAAGCGGTGTCATTCACAAATTTAGATCCACAGAATGAACACTCTTTTAGATATGTAGGAACATTGTACTTCTTATCAAAGAAGGAATTTAACCTTTTGCAGGTTGGCCCTTTTGGTTTAGTACATCCTACACATCCGCAACTACTAAGATAAAACTCAGTCTTCGGAAGATGACTTATAGCATGCACTTCGTTTTTTAGAGCCAGTTTTAAAATTGAACTAACATTGCTGTTTAAAAGTTTACGGTGCAAGTAGATATCCGAATTATCTATAAAGATTCCAGGATACTTCTTAAACACCTTAGGATCAGTCGGCCCTTCAAAGTTGAAGTAAAAAGTGTACACTTCTTTAAAGAAGTTCTTGACTCCGGTAAGTACTCCGCTTGTTTCTAAATTTTCTTCAGCTGAACTCATAATACCTTAAATAAATATTTTTTATTTAAGTTGCAGCGCAACTAAAACAGCCTAGGGCTGTTTTAGTTCTTTCTTTAGAATGTAAATCGCTACGCGAAATTAAATAGTTTCAATAGGTTTATTACGTTTTACCAAGTATACAATGAGTACAATTAATCCAACTAAGCCGAGAGTTCCCAGTACACTTCCGACAATAATCGCGGTTGAATGCTGTTGGAAGTAGCTTAACTTCGTGAAGTAATCTGTAGTTGTGTCTGGTACAATTTCACTAGATGTCGCACTTTGAGAATACGTATCACACACGTTACTATTTTTATTGTAAGTGAAAGCAACACACGTCGGGTCACTTGAACAAGTTTGTGCACACGCTGATCCAAGGTTCCCAGAAACAATTGTGGTTGGTGTTAACGAAGTTACATTTGTATTTTGTGTCCAAGAGTAACTATTAAGAGGACTCGTTTGCATTAAGTCTGCGTTTATGTCGTAAGGAATTACTTGAGCAGCTGCAGGGGAAACCGTAGGAGACACTGAGGGAGTACTTGTACTCGGAGAAGACACTGTAGGTGAAGCTGTCGTAGGAGACACCGAGGGAGTGCTAGTCGTAGGTGACACTGTAGGGGAAGACATCGAAGGGAACACCGAAGGGGACACCGAAGGGGACACCGTAGGTCCAGCAACAATAGGTGATCCAACTGGAGTTGTCAAACATGTACCTGACTGACAGGTTTGTCCAGAAGGACAAACCCCTGTCAAATTCTGTAAGCTACAAATATTAGTTGTTACTACGTTTGCAGCACACATACCAGCTTGACACGTTAATCCAGAAGGACAAGTTCCATTTTGGTTTGTTTGTGAGCAAGTTAAATTATTCTGAACTGCAGTGATACATGCGCCGTTACTACAGTACTGTCCAGGAGGACAAGTTACGTTGTCACACGGACTTGTTGCAGAAAGTGAAACTTGCGGTGGAGCACAATTACCTGCTATACAAGTCATCCCCGAAGGACAAGTTCCTGTAGGATTGGAGTAACTACAAACACTGGGATCAGGTAATGTTAAAACAGGAGCAACTGCTGGAGCAACAGGAGCTACTGTGGGACTCATTACAGGAGTCATTGCAGGAGCAGCTACAGGAGTCATTGCAGGAGCAACTGCTGGAGAAACTACAGGAGTCATTGCAGGAGCAACTGCTGGAGAAACTACAGGAGTCATTGCAGGAGCAACTGCTGGAGAAACTACAGGAGTCATTGCAGGAGCAACTGCTGGAGAAACCACAGGAGCGACTACAGGAGTCATTGCTGGAGCAACTGCAGGAGCTACTGCAGGAGAAACCACAGGAGTCATCACAGGAGCAACTGCAGGAGAAACCACAGGATAATATCCTACTTTAGGAGCAACTGTAGGAGCAACTGGTTGTTGGGGTTTTATTTCGCTTAATACTTTGTTAATTTTATTATCTAACTTTTGTTGGCTTATACCCTCCTTTGTACCTAGTGATAATAGTACAACTAAAAGAATAGTTAGGAATAAGATATTCATTATAATAACAAAAGAATTTATTTCTTTTGTTAACTTAAAAATTTCTAAAAGTGTTTGCAGCAGCTCCGAATGCTTTGCGTTTCTTGATCATTACAACAACCAAAACGATAATCGCGATTAAGCACAATCCTCCCAAAACACTTCCGGCAATAATTCCTGTTTCGTGTAACTGGAAGTAACTCATCTTCGTGAAGTAATCAAACGTATTGGTTGAATCAGCAACTGGGCTCGGATCGATGCTGGTGTACGTTGTGCACAAATTGGTATTCTTGTCATACGTAAATGATTGGCAAGTCGAATCAGCTTCGCAAACAGTTGCGCAGTTTGTACCAGTGTTCCCTGTTACAGTTGCATCTACATTTCCAGAAATCGTACTAATATTAGTGTTTGGTGTCCAGTTAAAATAACTCAGCGGAGCAGAAGCCATCGAAGTGCTATTTACGTCGTATGGAAGAACTTGTGGGGCTGGAGCAGGAGCTGGACTTGGTGTTAAAGTAGTCGGAGCTGGAGCAGGAGCCGGACTTGGTGTTAAAGTAGTCGGAGCTGGAGCAGGACTCGGTGAACCTGAACCATTTGGAGCTGGAGTTGGAGCAGGTGCTGGAGCAGGACTCGGTGAACCTGAACCATTTGGAGCTGGACTTGGTGTTGAAGCTGAAATCTTCATAAAGACTTTGTTATTACCAGCAGCAAGTAAAGAGGTATCTGAACTTGTGTACAAATTGCATTCATTAGTTGACGGATTAAACTCTGCAGTTTGCGCATCTGCAGTTGATTTTAAGAGATCACGACAAGCAGTAAGATTGCTATTAGGAGTCTTTGATAAAGGTTTTGATCCTGTCCAGTTAGTGTTATCATAAATATTTAAATTATTGGTAACGCTATCAGGAGCCCGATACCCTTCAGACCTGTTTCTAAATAACAAGTAAACTACTACAACAGCTGCCACTAAAAGTAACACTTTTCGGTGTTTTTGAATTGCTTTTAGATACATTTAAAATTAACCAATAAATTAATTTCAATCGATTAATTTAATTTAATTTAATTTAATTTAATTTAATCTTACCCATTTATTACAAACGTACTTATTTCCAGAAGTTATAGGGTCTCCGCCGTGTAATGACTCTGTTATTAAATTTCCATTCGGAAATACATTATAAAAGAGAACAGCTTTTCCTTTCTCTGGTTTGATACTTTTATTAATTAAAGGGAACCTTGTTTCTCCTCCGGTAAAAGAGTCATTTAGGTAAATAAGTACAGTTGCGTAACGAGGTCCAAGAGTACCATTCATTCTTTTACAAAATTCGGGTGTTCCATCACAAGCATCGTAATGAGGACTAAAAAATCCTCCGGTAGGATACTTCACAACTTGAAGCTCTTCTTGATTACCCGGTTGAAGAGACCTTGTTAAATTAGATATCTTTGTTACCACTGGATCTGTGTCTTTAAACCAACATTGATCGGAAACTCGTGACTCTTTTTCGACAACATCAGAATCTTTATAAACTCTACTGGGTTCTAATTTTCCTTCTGAAATGTAAATAATGTGATCACACTCTTCTGGAGTTAAAAAGCCTGGAATTTCTCGTACGGAGTAATTAGATTTTGATTGTTTGTTTGAAATTTCTTTAGAATCTTCAAATAAATAGTACAACACGATAATAATTAAAGCTATAATAATAATTTTTTTCATTATTATATGACAACATTTTTCTGATAATGTTCTAACATCCATTTATTAGGTACAAAAACAGGAGTGATAATCCTTTTTTCAAAAGGAGTCAATTCGCGTTCAAGACCATTTTCTATAAACTGATAAAACTCGGGAATCGTTTTTTCTGGAGTGTAGTGATTATACATAAATTGGTACCCTAAATTAATGTAATTAGGTTCTACAGGAATTGATGCTATTTCTTTTAAGTAGAACTCCAAGTTGTACTGTTGAAAGAAATTCCGTAAGTTTGACCTGCTTCGAATGTGTTTTTCAAAAGGATCAGCGAGAGTTTTCATTTCTAGTGATGTTAGATTTCTATCCAACCTCTTCGAAATTGCTCGGAATAGTTGTTTTAAGGTATGTTTACCAAATACAAACTTGTTTAGAAGTTCGTGAAAGTGATAAAACATAACTGACCTAGGATCATTATTATTCATTCTTGAAAGCTGCTCCGCAGGTGACTTTGAATAAATCAAATTGAAAAATATTTTTCAATTTGTAACATCAATGGAGCCAATTGATGATTTAGTATTATTATTAATTGATTATCTTATCACTCCTTATTGGGATTTACGCTATTCTTTCATAAATGTGTCACACCTTTCAGTGTATACTAATGAACAAATTAAAGTGCTAGTTCCCAGGAAATGGGAGCTTTATAAATTATTAATAGAAATAGAAAAAAAGAACTTGGACTCCTTACAAAATTATTACACTTTTTTACATTTTTTTGATACTTATACTGAAGTTTGTAGTACATGCAAAAGAGATTTTTTATATCATTTTGTATTTGTTTGTGAAGAATGTAGTAAACATTATTACTGTGAATTTTGTAATCCACCGTGTTTAGGTAATCAATTTACTGGGGTTTGTTGTCAATTTTAATTTATTTAGGAGTATTAATGACGCAGTTTAGTTTTGATCCGAATTTTAATCGTACAATTAATAGTATTGAGACTAATCGTAGTTTAACAATTAATCAGCTTTCACCTACATTAACTCAACCTGATTATAAATTAATTTCAGAGGGTCGTAATCAGCATTATGGAAGCACTGTAGTTGGTGGCAATACACATTCACACACACCTCTTGCAGAGGCGTACTTCTCTGCTAAAAATCTAGAACGGGTGCAAAAGCTAACTCAACTAGAGGTTTATAAAAGATCCAACGGCAAATATAATATCGGAAGACAAAGTGATCAGGAGATGATGATAGCGATGCGCGGGGCGTATTTCTTAGATGGTAATTTTATGGATACTGGTATAAAGGAACAAGTCGACTTTTTAAATAAAAGAGTTGTAAGAGATGTTTCAGAAAGAATATTATCAAGTATCCAGCAGTATGTTTTATATGTCAGAGACAGTTCAACTCTTCCGATGCCTCTTGATAGAGGGGCGTATGAATCAACTGCAGGAAGCAGAGTATTACCTCCTTTATTACGTTAGTCTTAAATAAAATTATATTTAAGAATTGCTTACAACAAAACTAGTAAAAATTACAAACACCATTAAGATTAGTACTCCCGCCATCCTATTACTAAGGAATGTGTTATGCCCAAATGTTAATAAATTAGTAAGTTTATGTGGATTTTGATTATTGTACTCAGGTATTTCGTAAACGTAAAATATAAATAAAGCTAAAGCGAATACAGCTATAAATTTACGACTATTATCAGAATTAAAGATTTCGTTAACATTCTTTAGATAAAAATTAGTAGACCCTTTTAACACGGAGATATTAGAAAAAATTATTCCAGCAAATAATATTAAAATAAATGCAGTAACGTATAACGGAAAATTAACATTAGTTATTCCAAGAATCCGTTGCAAGTAAATAAGAACAATTAGTGTTATCACGATAGTAACCAATGCAAATCTTTTAGAGTGTTTACTCTGGATAAGAGAATTTACATTTACAATAAGTCCCGCTGGCATCTTACATTAATGAAATAAATTATTTCATTAAATTAATGAGTGTATTCTTTAACGTGCCCGAACTGTTTATTGTTATCATTTTAATCCTTCTATTGGACCTTAACAACTTTTGCGACATTGTACTAACCAGGCCAAATGTAAACATTATAGTAATTATTGTAACTCTTACATTTTTACTTTTTGATTGTTACTTTTTACATTACACTGGAACTCTTAAAGATACTGAAAGTGTTTCATTTAAAGTTGACGGAACACTGTACAAAGCAACGCAATTTAATTACACTTCAGCAGAAAAATTACTTTTGGTGTTCGTTGGAACAGTATTGGGATACTCTGCATATTGTAACGGGCGATCAAATTTAATTGTAACAACGTTATTAAGTTTCGTTTCAGCAGGATATTTCGTAACCGCAAAGGTAATTTAATTTCGATGGGTGATTGCTTCAAACAACTTATAAATAAAACGTGAAAGTAGAAATATAATTCCAATTAAAACACCAAAAAGAGTTCCAACATTTCCGTATAACAAACTAAAAAAGAATACTGGTAACGAAATTGAAATCACTTCAAAAAGGATACCGTGGTGGTATCCTATAGCTCCTAAGATAAACATTCCAACCAGAACTTCCAAGTTTACTGTTCTTTCCATTTGGACAACTAAATGGAAATAATTTTTTCAATTTGTTTATCTATATTAATGGAGTACAAGATCGGTAAGAAATTAGGATCAGGAGGTCAAGGTACTGTTTACTCTGCAGTTAACAAAACCGGTCAAGAAGTTGCGATTAAAGTACTAAAATATTCAAAGGAAGCCCTTCCAAAAATTAATACCGAAGTGAATGCATTAAAAAAGTTAAAATGTCATCCAGGTATACTATGTATCAAAGACACCTTCACCAAAGGGAATAAGTTTTATATCGTAACTGAACTGCTTGAAGGGAAGGACTTATTTGACGTTATTCATAATTCAGAGCCGTTAGATTATCAGACTAAAGTTAATTTGTCTAAACAGATTATTTCAGCGGTAGTTTATGCTCATCGTCACGGTATTATTCACAAAGATATCAAACCAGAAAACATTATGGTATCACCTGACTTAAAAGTAACGATTTTCGATTTTGGAATGGCGTGTCTTAAAGGGATCTGTTCTCTTTCAGGTACACCTGATTACACTGCGGATGAATTGGTTCCAAAAGCGATTCATCGATACGTCGAACATCGTTCAGTAAACGTTTCAAAACCGGCGCTAAAGAAAGCAGACGCTTGGGCAGTCGGAATGGTTCTTTATGAACTTTTTGGGAATAACAGAACTTCTTGCGAAGGTGCAGTACTTAAGAAACGACTTTGCATTTTAAATGACATCAAGAATAACATTTTTAGAAGTAACACAGGAACTCCAATGGATAATGTTATTAATCGATTACTTGAGAAGAATCCGAGAAAGAGGATTACATTGCCTACTGCTTTAAAATTAATTTGAGTTTAAATTAAATTCTTTTTAAAGTTCCTTATCTTAATGAACGTGTTAGATTATAAGAAAATCGAAATGAATAAGATTTCTTTAATGCCAAAAGACGATCGTATTTTTCTAAAATATTCTGGTTCTCCTTTTAGGATACTGACTCCAGCTATGATCACTCCTTTTGGAGTTGAAGAACATTTTAATCGAAAGTATATTTCACTTGAATTTGGAATTGAGCCAGAAGGGGAATTAAAAGAATTCCACACTTTTTTTAAAAATTTGGATAATTATATTCAATACACAATTCGTGGGAACTTAATTAGTTCTATTAAGAACGAACGTCACATTCTTCTCAGAGTTCAGTTACCAGCAAACTTTATAGGTTGTGAATTTTTTAACGCAGCAGGGAGAAGAATCACTTCATTTGATATTACTCCAGGTGACAAAGTTGCTGCTGTTCTTGAAATTTTAAATGTATGGAAAAGGGATTCCGTATTCGGTATTAATATTGTTGCAAAAAAAATAGTTGTCATTAGCAATGGAGAATAAACTTAGAAAATGGTTAACTGACGCTATCGGTGTTGACCGTTATAATAGGGGATACTCTGAAACTGTATTTCAAAGTATTCTAAGGTATATCAAAATTAACAAATTAGAAGACATCCCGATAGAAGACATCTTGGTCCTCTACTTTGAATGGATTAATTTTAATGAACCCGACATTCAAGAAATGGTAAAGTCGTTTCGCTTTTTAAAATGCTCTGAAGAAACCACGGAAGAAATAATAAATACATTTAAGGTTATTAAAGGGAAGGTTGACTGATTAGGAGTAATTTAACAATTTCATGATGATCAAAGCACGATGCCCAAAATAATGCAGCATCTTCCAGTGCGTGAACATTTGCTCCAGATTCCAATAGTACTTTAACTACTTCTAAATGACCGTTACATGTGCGTATCGTAAAGAGTAGTCATGCCATGAGTGGATGTCTGCCCCAGCTTCCAGTAAGAGTTTCACTAATTCTAAATCACCAAATTCTGATGCTTTTCTTAAAGCGAAATCAAGTTGTATATCTCTTAAAAGAAGTTTCAGTATAACCATTAGTATAACACCATTTCCTTATTAATTTTTATCAAAAGAGTATTAATAAAAATTTCTGGAAGGTACTCTTTAAAGAGAACCAAAAGATCGTACGGTTCCATTTGAAATGGAACCATTTCAAATTTTTTTCAATTTATACTTTCAAGAATAAATTTAACAACTTCGGCGTGACCTGTCGATGACGCATACCGTATGGGGAAGCTACTTTCTGTACGAGGATCGGCTCCAGATTCTAGGAGTAATTTAACAATAGCTCTATGTCTTTTAAATGATGCCCAACACAAAGAGTAGTTATTTGCTGCCTGAACATTTGCACCAGACTCCAAGAGGAGTTTCACAATTTCAAGATGACCATTTTCTGAAGAATATCGTAAAGCGTAGTCATCTAGGCTATGAAGATTTGCTCCTGACTCTAAAAGGAATTTCACAATTTCGATATGACCATATTCTGCAGAATATCGTAAAGAGGCGTCATTCAACTCATGAATATCTGCCCCGTGAGATAAAAGAAGTTTCACTACTTCTAGATGCCCATTTTTAGAAGCCTGTGTTAAACAGTAATCTTTCCAAATACCTATTCCGATTTCTAAAATAAATTTCATAGCTTCTAATTGACCACATTGTGAAGAGTATATTAACATTTTATTATCAATTTTTGTTAAAAGAGTATTAATAAGTATTTCTGGAAGATACTCTTTAAAGAGAACCAAAAGGTCGTACGGTTCCATTGGTTTTAATGGTCTATTTCTTTTTTTCAACAAACGTTCCAAAAAGTTTGTCCCACAACGAAAAACGTTTGGAGTAATTACAATTGAGCTTTAGGTGATGTAAATTATGATCTTCTGCGTATAACTGAATACCAAGAAATCTCGGTAAATATACACACTGTGCAAATGAGCTGCTAGGGGATGTTTTTTTACCAGAGTGTCCAGCGATCTCTTGATATAACAGGTACACATTAAACAGTTCCAATTCGAGTGCAGAAACTGGAAAAAGTTTTGTAGAAATGTAAAGTGGTACAGTGTAACTTAAAACAAGATCTAACGGTGTCATTACAAAACTTGTTTCTGTGATCGGATTGGGGTAGTGATGATGTTTCTTATGAATGAAAGAGTAAAGCAGCGGTAAGTGCATCATTCTATGTAAAGAGTAATGTACAAAGTCGTAAACAAGTTCCATTAAAAACGATTTTGGAATAAAGTATAAAGCTACTCCGCAGGAGACTTTTACCGGATTAAAATAATCGGTTCGAGGAAGCAACAAAACAGTTGCCGATTTAATAACAACAGCTGTTGCTGTGTAAACAGTGAATTGGTAAGGGTAAGACTCAACAGGTTCTGGTACCCCTGAAAATCGTTCTTTGTTATTTGCACCTATTAATTTCATTAAGCCAATTGTCGAAAGAAATCCAAAAGCAAGATACCCAAAAGGGTACTCTTCTAATAGGTAACTAGAGATTCCTATTCCTAGGATCATCGAATTAATAAATAGAAAATGTTTCAATCCCATTAATAATTAAAAACATTAATTGTTTTTAATTAAACAGTGTGTCCAAAATGCCTTTTGGTAATTTTACACTTTTGGAGGTTAATTTTTTTCCACTTTTTCGTCCGCCTAATTGTTGAGGACTTTTAGAAGATCCGCCAAACATTAAAAAGATACATACAATACAAGAACAACATACAACTAAACAAATTACTGCAACAATACTTGCACCAATAGCTCCTAAAGAACCTAAAATAGGTGTGCTCGTTGTTTGATTATTACTAGCAGTTTGACCAGTTGTTAAAGTAACACCGTTTGCAGCAGCTTGAGCAGTTAATGCATTTAACACACATGTATTAAGATCACTATTATTTTGAGTAGAAGTTACAGTTGCATTACCCCCTGCTACAATTGGTAATAAATTTTTTTGAGCAACTGTCATCATACAGCTTTGTATTGTATTATTTGCAATAGTTGTTTTATTAGCAGAGGTGTAATTTTGTACAGCTGTGTTAACTGAATTATTTAATTGAGCTAGACCTGCAGAAAGTTGCAAAGCTTCTAATTTTTGTTGATCAGCTGCGGAAATATTATTAGAACCTGCTTGATTTAATGCGCTTGCAAGAGCACATGTAGCTAGTATTGCACAACTTGGGTTAGCCATTGTATCAGTTGGACCACATGTCCCTCCTGAACCAGAAGTATTAGTTTGTGTTCCATTATAAACAACATTACCGCCAGCTTTTATATCAGCTGAATTTACTTGTGATACAGCTTTATTACATTGTTGTACTGTAGTAGTAACAAGATCGGTAGAATTATTTATAGTTACATTAGATATTTCTGATTGAACGCTATTATTTGCACCCATTACTATTAACAAATAAAATATTGGATTAAATTAGATGATCTTAACAGAGATAATTTTACTTATTTTAGTAATTGCTTTTCTTTATTCAAGAAAAGAAGGGTTGAATTCCACAAGTTCTCAAACAGTTTTTACTGCTTTCTTAGCAGCTATTAAAAACAAAACAGATTATAACACTTTTAATATACAAATGGAGAAAATAGGAATAACTAATTTTAAGCCTTCGATATTTAATAATTTGATGATATTCTACAATACAAACAAAAGTTTAAATTTTACACAATTTAGTAAGTTCTACCCTCCTAAAGAAAGTTTTAGTCCAAGTCCTACTCCTTCTGTGTCTGGTCCAACTTCTGGACCTACTGTTATTAATTCATGTACTGATGCTATTAATAATGTAAATGCTGTAATGGATGAAAATCAAGCAGCACAAGCAAAATATGCTGTTGATAAAGCGAATTATAATTTTGAAGGAAAAATGGCAGAAATAAATCGAATTGCAACTGCTTCACAGTATATCAATTTAGATTCTAATTGTGTAGAAGACTCTGGAAATCCAGTAGATTGTTCAAATGCTGGTTTTAGTGCTGGAGGTTGTTGTTATAGTTCCAGCTCTGCAAATAATTCATGTGTACTTCAACAACAAAGCGGTGGGAGTACAGGAGGTGTATATAAACAAACTTATGCTCCCAATACTGTGATTCCAAGATCAGGTATGAATGTAAGCAATGGGTGTAATCATAATGGTTGGTGTTTGAATAAATTGGGAGGTAATCAAACAAATGGAGTGCTTAGTCCATCTAATTTTGGCACTAGTCCTTGTACCGGTGTATCTGATCCGCAATTCGGATTTCCTAAAACATTAACACCTGATCAACAGATTGCACTACAAAATTCAGTTACTGCACAGCAACCAACGTTAATCCAAACGCCTGTACCAAATTTCATTTGTTGTACAAATACCGTTGATTTAACTGGTACTACAGTACAGGCTCATGTTACACAATCAAATAATTGTGGAAGTGGTGCTAATTCAGGCCCTAGTGGAAGTCCAAGTCCCAGTGGTTCTAATGGTTCTCCAGCGCCAGCACCAGCACCGGCACCAACTTTGGTTAATAATAGTACCACGACTACTAGTTCTTTAGGTTTGATAATTGGATTAAGTTTAGGTGGGTTTTGTTGTTGTTGTATTTTAATTTTGATGGTCATATTAATTGCAAAAAAGAAAAAGGTACCTTCCTTTTCAGGTAATGTTACCAATTTTCCTGTTGGATATTAATTTTTAATTTAAAAATTAATTTTAATTTTTAGTAACGTAAAAAATTACACCGCCGATCAATGATAGACAGCACAATCCACCTAATACAGATCCACCAATAATTAACGGTTCGTACTGCGTGAATGTTGAATTTGGTGTGAAGTAAGCGTAATTGGAATCGGTTACAGTGTCACTTTGCGAGCTAGCACCTGTTGAAAATTGTGTACACACTCCTGTTGCTTTGTCAAATTCGAATGACGCGCACCCTGAAGTGCTACTGCAGCTGTTGCCACACGCTAATGGCGTCATTGTTGTTATCGGTGACCCTAACACAGTTGCGGCACTTCCGCTGCTTGATCCAACAAAGGAAGTCGAGTCATTTAATGCCCACGGACTAAATGTTCCGAAGTCGGGTGCGGTGTAAGAGTAACTACAGGTTCCAGTACTGTTTTGTGTTTGTTGGCCAACACAAGCAGCACAAGTTCCGTTTGTACACCCTTGACCAGCAGGACACATTTGCGTAGCAGAACAACTCGGTGCTGGAGTTGGAGCAGGTGCTGGAGTTGGAGCAGGTGCTGGAGTTGGAGCAGGTGCTGGAGTTGGAGCAGGTGCTGGAGTTGGAGCAGGTGCTGGAGCAGGACTCGGTGAACCTGAACCATTTGGAACTGGACTGGGACTTGGACTTAAAGGTAAAGGACTTGCTTTCCAAGTTGTTCCGTTACTCCACGATATTGTTTTACTGTCACTTAAGGTTCCAGTAATATTACCGTACGCTGTAAATGAACCACCAGGGCTGCTTGTGGCGCCAGGTGTATAAACTAATGTTGTAACTATTTTTCCGGTAGGATCTGTGATGTTATAATTGTATCCTGATACAAATGTTATTCGATTTCCAGCCCATAGTTGACTTGTAAGTAATGCTATATTCCCGATATCAAATCCAAGACTAGCAAAACTTGAACCTAAACTTGCTCCTTCTCTTTTTGGCATTTTCTTTATAAGGAGTACGGTTAAGAGAGCAACCAGAATAACGAGGAGGTACTCTTTTTTAAGAATTTTAATGATTTCTGATAACTTTTTTTCAAGTTTCATTTTAATATATCAAAATAAATTTATTTGTTTAGATTAATGAAACTGAAAGTGATCTTAATCGCAGCGGTTGTTTTAGCAATTTTACTATTTTATAAAACTTCTTTGAGTGTAAAGGTCCAACCTTCCGAGCCTTTTGTATACGCTATGGATATCGCAGACGTCAAAAAGAGTGACATTACCCCTCAAGGACCGCCAAAAGAGTACGACCCTGAAGCGAATGTTGATGCCTTTGTGAATAAATTTAGATACCCGAGTGGTTATGCTCTGGGTGAATGTTTAAATAAGAATAAGTCAGAGTACGTTGACAATCGTAGAGTACTAGTAACAGATGGTAACGGAAAACCGATTGAAACGGATGTCCGTATTGCGTACCCTCGAGTGTACGGTATTTCAGGTCACGAAAATAAACCGTACGTTTATCAAGACTTTAATAATTACTGTCCGTGTTACCCTGAGAAACTCCAAATTGATCAACTTGCTGGTAATAATTTTATTCCACGAATTAAAGATATATGTGAATGCTAAGTTCGTTCAAAAAAATATTTTTTAAAATTTTTAAAAAGTAATATGGAGCGTCTCCTACTTTTTAGCGAAGTTGATACGGATTGCATTGAGTACACAGATCCAGTTAAAGGAGAGGATAAAATTTATCGAAATATTATTACTTACAATAGCAAAAAGTTGTTTATTCAAACTTCTGTTCTTCGGAATAAAAACACAGTGGAGGGAAATTTCCTTACTGCGGAACTTAACGGAACTTCAAAAACACTTTATAATTTCTTTTCGGAGATTGATTCTCTGAATATCTTGGCGGCGAAGCAGTACTCTAAGGAGTGGTTTGGACAAGATATGTCTTTAGAAGACCTTAATGAAATGTACAAAAATACGATAGTTCCAGCTAAGGACTCAGATTCTCTACCTAGTATACGTATCCGTATTTCTGAAAATGTTAAGGTTTTTGACTCTGATCGAAAAGAAGCTCCGTTAGCACTTGTAAACGGAAATAACATTACAGTGATCCTTTCTCTAAAAGGTTTAAACTTCTGTGCAACTGCTTTTAATACAAACTGGGAGATTGCGCAGATTAAGGTTCACACTCAGTTAAAACCCAAAAAGGCTGTACTTAATGAATACGCTTTTTTAAGTGATCCAGAGCCAGAATTTGATATTCCAACGGAGAGCGATTCGGAATAAACTTAAACGCAAAAATAAAAAGTTAAATTAACTTTTTATAAGAAATTTATTTTATTAGATAATATTAATATGGCGAATAATCTCCTGAAATTAGCATTGGTTGTTGTTGCTGCAGTTGCCGTTTTATACTTAATTAATAGTTTTAGCGTTAGCGCGAGCGTAGGAAATGCGAGCGTAACGCTGTCAGGTAAAGAGGGCATGGAAGCTCACGCTTACGCTGATAATACTACTCCTGATACTTCTCAAGCTCCCGCGAACCTTCCAGCAAATGTAGTAGGTGAGGGTTGCTACCCTAAAGACCAACTCCTTTCTGAAGACCTTCTTCCAGAGGACGAATCTAGTATGTGGGCGCAATTAAATCCTAACGGTCGTGACATGTTAGCTAATAAGAATTTCTTAACTGCAGGATGGGCGACGGGCATCAATACCGTCGGCGAGTCTCTTAAGAATGCCAATACAGGTCTAAGATCAGAATACCCTAATCCGCGGACGCCGGTATCGATTTGGCAAAATTCTAGCTACGAAGCCGATTTGCTCCGCAGACCCCTAGAATAAAGTATCGAGCATTTTCTACATTAAAAATTAAATTAAAATAATTTTTAATTTTGCGTTTGATTTAAAAACTAAAAAAGAATTAGAAAATACACAACTTCTTTGCTGTCATTGTCATTTAATTAAGACTTATCAAGATTTTGAATACTATTCTGAACTAAACCCGCAGAAAATTGAAAAAATTTCTTTCTTAAAATTTAACAAAGAGATGGACCCAGAACTTGAAAGACTCGAATCTATTTTAATGGAGTATGGAGTATTATTACCTCCTATTCCGGAATACTCTTCTCCTATTTACATTCCTTTATACAACATTGAACCTTTAGAGTACAGAAATAAAGGTGACTACCTTGGATACAGCAGCACAGAAGAAACAATTAAGGAAATTGAATCGTACGACGACAACAATGAATCTGAATTGAATAGCGAACTTGTGGAGAAACTTTACGACTAAACTGCTTACGCAGTTAAACTAAAGATGGAGTATTTTAGAACAGTTGATCAAATAGTGGAATTATCCTAGTACATGCGAAATTTATAAAATTTATTTACAGAACCCGTTAAAATGAACAAGACTACCAGGGATCACTTGTAGTCATTTACAAAGGGCCTCATATTCACGGGAAATTTCGGTTCGTGTGGACTCTGTGATTCTTTTGAACATTTACACGGTTTTCCAGATAATTCAAAGGAATACAAGGAGGAATTTAATAATCTTTTAGATAGTATTGCTGGATCAGTTTACCATTGAAGAAGTGACTTGCAATATTTATTACCCAGAAATGAGATCACTCTTTAAGAAACAATTCGGGTTTGAATTACCAAGTTTAATTTAATAATTCATATTAATATGAATTATTACTCTGGAATTCTATTAGGATTCGGTATTGGAGACTCGTTGGGAGCACCTTATAATGACAAAAATTCTCAAGTTATTCACCAAGAAATCAAACGTAAGAGAGGCGTAGTAAATGTTACTTCGATTCATACAAGTGACTTAACAAGAGGTTTAATCCGTTCTGCAGATCGTTTTATCAGAATGTACCGTGAAGGGTCTTTCTATACTGAAACGGAACCTTTTTCTCCGATCGTTATTGGGATGATTTACTATCAACGACACCAATTGCCGCAATTAATTGCGGCGTGTAGTAGTATCGAAGACCAAATTATTGCAGCAATTACAGCAATGGCGATTCGGCACGAAGCACCTTTATTGTGGGGAAAAGGTGTTTTAGAATTATTAAAGCACCACCCCGGTAAAAGCTGCTCTGCAGGAGACTTTAAAAGCTGCTCTGCAGGAGACTTTAAAAGGAACCTTTGGGAATCTTATATAAATTTGTCACCACAGCATAAGACCATTTACACTCCAAAGGCATTAGACGTCTTTTATAGACACTTTGATACTCCATTAATCGCTTATCATTCTGTTCTTACAGCGAAAAGTTATTCTGAATTATGTGACTCTGGAATCTTTCATAGTGGAAAGAGTGTAGAAACAGGAAGTTTAGCAGTTGCATGGTGGGTAGCGTATAACGGAATTTCTAAAGTTCCTCCAAATAATTACTTACTTCTGGATCAAAAAGAACCTTTGGAGAACCTTGGAGAAACTTTGCATTCTATATCTAGAGGTTAATGTGTCCCGATCGGGCGTTACCACGATTACGATCGTATACAAATAAGAGATCAATTCCGATCACATTTAATGGAATTTCTTTGGATTGGAAGTACCTAGTGTGAGTACCTTCATTTTCAATTACACCGGTGTATTCGAAAGGAACAAGTTTCTTAGCTACAGAAGAATCAAAAATGAAAAGGTGATCATCTAGTTCGATCCGTTCAGAATCAGATTTAGAGTAACAAGTTTTAAGGTAGTCCCATATTCCTTCTCCACCTACAGATCCACCAAAAGGGATACTTCTTGGTCCAGAGTAGTTTCTTGCTCTGGCATTCATTGCTTCTGGAATACAATTGAAAATAAAGTCAATTCCTTGAAGTAATTTTACTTCTGGTCGGATTTTCATGTACCAATTGTACTCGGTTGTCGAAAGGAAGTCACAAACTTTACTTAACTGTTTTTTTGGATTGACCACTTTGTACTTAAAATCGATAATAGAGTCGTACTCCGAGGATTCTACACTCGTAATACAAGCGTAGTCAGGATTAAGTGTTTTCATTGTTTCTTTTAAAATTTGGATATGTCCCTTAAATTCTGGATCTAGTTTATCGGAAACGATCATTACAAGAAATGTCATTAATTTTATGAAATATTTTTATAAAATTGTATAACCTTGCGATCGGCTTTAATAGTGTGCGGATTAAAATCAACTAGGTGAAGAGACTCTCGGTCTCTCACTCTTGACAAAGCTGTATAAACTTGCCCAACTTCGAAACAATTAGATAGGTCAGTTGTAACGTAATCTAAGGTCATTCCTTGGAGAGAGTGAATAGTGGAAGCGTAAGCTAATTTAAGAGGAATTTGGTACATTTTGACAGTAATATTATTATCCATTTCGAAAATTGTTTCGTGGGAACAAATCGAGACCAATGCTCCATTTTTAAAACGAACAGAAACCGATTCTTCATTAATACTTTCTAAAACTCCTCTTGACCCGTTAGCAAGTTTTTCAGCCAAATTTAAATTTTTTAGGAGCATAACCTGAGCACCAACCTTTAATTCGAGAATACTAGGTATAACTGTACTTTTTTTAACAATTTCTCCCAATTTCTCTTTATGAGCAAGAGTCATTCCAAAAGGATAAAATGTGAAATAAGCAACAAATGTTACCCCGTTTCCAGGAAGTAACATTAATTCCGTTTTATTAAGCTCATTTACTTGAACATTAGTAGCAAACATTTTAGTAGGTTTAATACCAAATGAATTGGTTAACTCTCTTTTACATTCTAAGAGAGTATTAAAACTTGTCTTGGAGATACCTCCAAGTCGTATTTGATTAAGAATTTTTAGAAAAACAGGATCGGATTGTCGCATGGACTCTTTAAGGTAAATGACAGACTCAATCGAACTCCAACTTGGTGTTTCAAAAGGAAATCTTCGGGGACCACTTTTATTAACGTAAGGTAATTGACAAAAATCTCCAACTAAGATCAACTGTAAACCTCCAAATGGTGCATCACATTCGCGAATTAAGCGACCAGTGTGGTCTAATAATTCAAAAACTTTTCCAGAAATCATAGAGATTTCATCGATAATTAATACAGAGGAGCACTTCCAATTTTGGAAAGCAGAACTCTTTTTAATCTTTTCTACTGTACGAATAAGACTTCTTTCTCCTGTTCCGATACCAGCCCAAGAGTGTATAGTTTGACCATCGATACCTATTGCACTGATACCAGTTGAACTGGTAATACCAACTTTTGTTTTATTTAGTTTAAAAAGTCCTTTTAGTACATGGATCACTCTTGACTTACCAGAACCTGCTATTCCAGTTAAAAAGGTATTCTTACCAGAAAGAATCTCTTCAACAGCAAAAAGTTGTTCTTTGTTAAGAATAAGTCGATAGTCACCATTTTCTAGAATGTATTTCGAGATATCAGCTATTCCTGAGTAGTACTCGACTGCTTTAAGAGCACCACACTTTGCTGCATGAAGAAGACATGCAGTAGGATTGCAGCCTTCATCATAGATAATGTTCATTCCAGCGAGAATGATTTCTCTACTGTAAAAAGAAGTACTAGAGTCCTTTAAATGTGATAAAATATCTTTATTTAAAAAAGAAGTCTCTTTAAGGTAGTAATTAACTTTTGCTAATTCAAAGTAATCATAATTTACTATAATAATTTCTAGGTCTCTAATAAGTTCCATTACTAATGTAGTTGAATTATATTTAACTGGCTTCAGCCAGTTTGCAAGCAAACTTTGATTGGTCATTTACAGTGACTTAAAAATAAATACTGTTTAATAGTAGATGGAAAATACACACCGTTTGCTTTTTTTCCGGTTTACGGTTCCTGCTGGAGTGACTCCAGAAAGGATAACTTTTGATATTCGAAATTGTCTAATTTTGTTAGACAAAGAAAGAATAGCTACCTTTAGATGGGTTTACCTATTTGGTACTGACATTTTTAAAGCGGATCTAAAAATAGACCCTGAACGTCAACACGAAAATGCGATTTTGACTATTTTCTTAAATATTGATATTCTCTACGATAAAGCAAAGAAAGGAGAAACCATTCTACACAAACATAGTTTGTTTACAATTTTGATTGATCAAATAGATAAAAAGGTTAAGAAGAGGTTAATAAAATTAATACACACCGTAGAAAAGCCAGTGAAGTACGCCTCAAGTGACCTCAAAGCCCCTTTCTTCAATATAGAATTGTATAATTATCAAAAGGAGAATGTAACTTGGATGTTAAACCTCGAAAATTCGTTATCAGAGGGAACAATTCTTAATAATAGGTATATTGACTTTACACGGTCTCCTTCTGAGCCGTTTTTTCTTGATACCAAGAAACAGCGGTTCTATTTTGAAAAATTACCTGAAAGAAAGCTTCACCTTAATTTTCGATTTAGAGGAGGTCTTTTAGCTGACGAAATGGGATTAGGAAAAACGATTACAAGTCTTGCTTTGTGTATGCTGAATCGGTCACAAATTCCTGTTACTGAAGAGCCAAATCCAGATTACATTCAAGGAAAGTGTTCGGCATTAATTCGATCTGGACAACAATGTAAATTAAAAGCTATAAAAGGGGAAACAGGAGATTTTTGTAATAAACATATGAATGCTCCTTTAAGGGTAAGTCCAGTTAAATTAAAGGTGACCTCAGACGTTTTTGGAGACACTCGATTAAAGAGTAGAGCAACTCTAATTGTGTGTCCAAGTCATCTTTGTGAACAGTGGAAATCGGAAATAGACCGAATTTCTGAGCCAGTTCGAACAACGGTAATCACCTCTAGCAAAAATTTTTTGGAAACAACGTACACCGAAGTTCTTGGCTCTGATTTTGTCATTTTCTCTTTCAATGTTCTAAAAAGTACTGGGTACTGCTCAAAGACTCTTTTTAGTTTGAATAAAAGCGATAATAAGACACACTCTATTGAATTTTTAAGAAAAAGGGATACCACCATTACTGGTCCAGTTTTGTCTTTTATACACTTCCATCGAGTCATTATTGACGAGTATCATCAACTTGAAGAGTTTTATCAAATTCGAGCTAGTATCAATTTACTAAAGGGAAACACTGTTTGGCTCCTTACAGGAACTCCTTTTATTCATGGAATGGGATCATTCACTCAAATTGCAGCGTACCTTACAGAATATAAAAAAACAAAATCGTTATACTCTTGTAACGAAACGTTAGAGAATAACATAGACTACTTCTACTCATTTGGTAATAACTGTATTCGTAGAAATACAAAGGAGTCTATTAAACTTGAGTATACTTTACCAGATATTAATGAAAGTGTGAAGTGGTTAACGTTTACATCAATCGAAAAGGCTTTATACTCTAGTCATTCAAGAGATTCTTATTACACTCGGCAACTTTGTTGTCATCCTAAAATTGGGTGTGGACCTGATAGCGTTCTACTGGAGAAATGCGGTTCTCTAGACCAAATAAAAGTTAGTATGTTGGAGTTTCATAATAAAAAGATTCTTGATCTTAAAGAAGAACACATTAAAGTGAAACTTTCACTGGATGTTTTAAAAACATTTTACAATGAGCATCATAACGAGTCTCTTGGACACGAAATACGAGCGATGGAACGTTATCTTTCAGCTTTATCTGAATCAGAGAACTCTTCTAAAACAGCAATAGAGTATTTTAGCAAGATCACTACAGGAGAGTCCGAATGTCCAATTTGTATGGACACAATTACAGAAGAGACATCAGCAATAGCAAATTGTGGACACACTTACTGTATTGACTGTTTAAGACAATTAACAGCAAGTAATGGAAAATGTGCAAATTGCAGAGCTTTTATTTCGTTTGATAGTATCTATAAAATAGGCAAAAATGAGCGTACAGAGTTTGATGAGATCATTTCTCAACATGGAACGAAGATGGCGAATTTGGTTGGTTACCTACAAGAACTTTTAACAGGAACAGAGAATATTATCATTTTTTCACAGTGGGACGAAATGTTAATAAAAACCGGATTTGTATTAGATTATTATAACATTAAACACGTTTATTGTAGAGGTACAGTGTTACAGAAGAATCAAGCAATACACTCTTTTAAAACAGGAAAAGTGAAAATAATTCTATTGTCCACAAAGAATTCTGGGAGTGGACTTAATTTAACAAATGGAACCCAAATTGTGTTTATCGATCCGATTTATCCAAAAACGAATGTAGACAATCGTCAATTAGCAATTCAGTATAAGAATTCGATTGAGTCTCAAGCAATTGCTAGAGCACATCGTATTGGACAAAAGAACAAAGTAACAGTGACTCGACTTTTAATTAAAGACACAATTGAAGAAGAGATATTTAATCTCACAAATTGAAAAATTAATTACTTTTAAAGAAATTAATTACCATAGACAACAGTTACTTTTAGAAGTTCCAGGATCGTATAAACATCCTCCACTGCAAGAGTCTCCCATACGGTTATTAGGTGTCATTTCGTAATTTCCTGCTGCGCAATAGTTATACTTATTTGCGTAACAATCACGAGAAAGGACACTGGTTATTTGACACTTTCTATCACACATTTTTTCCATTGGAAGGTACTCATCTGGTGAAAAGTTTTGATTATAATAATTTAGAGCATCTAATGTGTTTCCATTTTCAAATGTCTTTGAATCGGTAGTCTCAGGGCGTTCTTGTGTTGTTTGATTCGGATTATAACTAACACCTTGTGGTTCCATACCAAGAAGGTCGGACTTCATGTTTGCACCGGGAACAGGAGCAAATCGTTCAACAATTCCCATTACACTACCTTTTTGATATTGTACGAGATAAACTACAATAATAATTGCCAAGAGTAAAATTAGTACGTTCATTAATAATAATAAATATTTTATTATTATAAAAGAATGTTTTTTAACGTTCCTGTATTTTTTATAACATTGATAATTGCTCTCTTTATTGTTTATCTAACAGTTCCAACGATTGTTGAGAAGAAGAAAAAGGTAACATTTGGACAAGATCAAGTATTTCCCATTCCGATGTCGGACAAACCGGATTTAACGGAAACTTCTATTTAATTGGTTCCGATTTAAAACCCACAATTATTTTGTTCAAAATAACGTAATATACTGCTTCTTGTATTAAGATATTCTTCATCTAAATATTTTTGAACTAAACTTAAAGAATCATTTGAACTGAAATTCAAATTATTTACGGATTTAAAGAGTAACAAAGGCTATTGTATTTTTTACAGAAGTCTGTCCATGTAGGTTCAGCAGCTTTCGGTTTACCCTGTGAACGTAGTTTGTCATTTACAATTGTGTGTAATTTATACGTCCACCACATTAATTTATCTTTATTATCGAGATAATTATCAATCGGCATTCTTTGAATAAAAATTGCATAAGAGTCACCGCAAGTTTTGCATGGTAATTTATTAACTAAATCGGTATAAAATTTCTTGGCGGCGCTTTTATCAGAATCAGTTGGATTATACGGGTAACTATTTGCAAAGGAATGAATAATTTGCCAGTACGTTGGTCCCCAAATTGGCGGAGGAACTGTTTTAGGAAAATTATCGTACGGCAATTTTGAGTAGTCCACCGGCGTATTATTACTATTTGTATAAGGTAATTCACGGGGTAACTCCATTTACTAATTTAAAATATTTTAATTTAGTAATGGGTAACTTCTTTAGTTTTATATTTGGAAAAGTGAAAAGAATCCGAAAAAAGAAATCGAGATCTCCTTATCATTCATACACTGTAGATGATCACCGAGAATTGCGTAATGTTCAAAGAGTTAGTGCAAGAATTTTAAAACGAAATTATCATCCGACTCCCAAAAAAATACCAAACGATAAAAGAGATTCCCTATTAAATGTATACCTAGGTGGAAGTCGACGTCGGAGGACTCCTAAAGAATATTAAAAATTGATTAACAATTTTTAAATTACTCTACCACCGAATAAGGAATACCAATTGACCATATCGCGTAATTAATTGAAATATCGAGAAGATTGATATCCTGATTAAAGGAGTCACTTGATAATCTTGAAATTTTAAAAATAAGAGTAGAACCTATCGGAGTGACTCCGACAATACTTAGTACTGCACTTCCTTGTGAAACACCGTATGTAATAGCAGATGTTGGTATATCCACTGTTACACTTGAAGCCACAGCGTCTGCGCTATTACTGATGATATTATTGTTCGATATCACTACGTAATCTATTTCAAAAGTAACATTGGCAGAAACTGACGGAGTTGAATTATTCTTACAAAATGTGATATTAAATAGTAATGGAATTGATGTATCCACGTTATACGGAATTGTCCATTCGAATGTCGCAGAAGTTTTAACCCCATCAGAGAACAAACTATTCGGAACGACTTTTGAAATGGTAACTGGGGATACTGCGTAAATTAAGCGAGATGCAAGTGGAAAGTTTTCGCCACTGGTTCCTGTAGGGCTCAAAGAGCTTAATGGAATATGATCAACTAAAACAGGTCTGGCAGATCCGTAAAACATCGTAATACCATTTCCATTAAACCTCGTTACATTGTTTTCCAAGGTGATTCCGGCAACTACAGGTAATTGAGTAATAAGACTGACATTCGTTAATCTTGCTCGAATGTAGTACCCAAGTACTCCGTTGATAGTAGTGGTTTCCCAATCGGTGAGATCTCCGAAACGGTACTCATATGTGTAAATAGTAGGAAATGTGTACGTATCAGAGTATCCAAATGTTTGATTGGCATAATTTGTGTACGGAGCACCAGAAAAGAGACTCATTAACGGAAGAGTTACCCATGAACCGTTATAGTACTCCCACACTAAGCAATCTAAAGAAGTTCCAGAAGAAAGAATTAAATTTTTAGAAAGCGAGAGGTCAATACCTTTAAATTGTGATAAAAGGTAATTACCGATGTAGAGACAGTCTCCGTTACTTGGTGAACTTCCAAAAGCATTAAATGACCAAGGAGTCATCTCTAGTGTATTTGTATCGATGGTAATATTTGATACGTTATAACTGCCGCTTTTTCCAAGCAATTTCCAAAGAGAGCCATAGTTAACTGCTCCATTATTCACAATAAACCACGTTTTATCAGTAAAATTAAAACCAGAAGCAAAATCGGTTGAGCGGTACATCGTATTTCCTGCTCCGTGCCAAACGTAGATTCCGTTATCGATAGAATAACCATAAGAGTCGTTTGGATTTAACGCCGATCCATTTTTTACAAGAACACGGGTTAATCCGCTGATTGGAGTGTAAGAGTCAATTGTCGAAGGAGCCGAAATGATATCAATTTGAGATGTTGTCGCAACGTCACACGAATACACATTTGTAAAGAGATACTTTGCAGCATTTGTAACGTTGGTGTAAACTCCCGAATTATTAACTAAAACGTTTAACCCTATTGTGTAACCACTTCCATTTCCAACTCGAAGTTCAGCAGGTACTCCTATTCCACCAATGGTAACTTCTCCTCCAAACTCTATTTTGTTAACTCCTGGTTCTTGGTCCAAATTTGAACCAACTAATTGAATCATATTAAGTGTTGAACCAGTTATACCAATAAGATCTTTACGAAGATTCATCCACATTGCTACAAGTTGATTAGGGTCTGCTGGTAAACTAGGATTTTGAGCTAAAATATGCATCTGTGATGGATAAATACCAGTATCATCTTCAACTTGAAAGTCACTAACCTTGGCTACAGATTTTGCTTGTAAATATAATCCTACTCCCATGATTTGGCCTAAATTTGCTCCATTTACACGAAGCATAGGGTAACGTCCCTGACTATCTGATACAGCTCCTCCAATTACAATCCCGTATACGCAAGTTGTTATTTGCATTGAAACGATATCTGCTAAAGAGTAGTCATCATGAATGTACATTCCATTTGTTAACATACCAGACATCCCAGATACAAAGAACCCGCTGGCATTGTTACTAGTTCCTGAAAGAACACCTGCATTAGATATTTCGTACCCAGACGTCATTGTAAATCCAACTGTTGTTACTTGTGCAGAACAGTTATTACAAATTAAGAATCGGGAGTACTGTGTACCATCACCAGCAATTTTAAAACCAGCTGAACTGCAATTGCGAACTGTAACTGCATTTAAGGAATCAAGCCCACCTGATACACCAATGTAAGAGTAAATACCTATTGTTGCATAGTTACTAACAGAATCGTAACCATCAATTACAATTCCTGTTATCCTTACATTACCAGTTAATTGTAAAACGGGATTAGAAGAAGCCGGAGCACTTGGTCGAATGACTACACTTGATTGTGTTGCACTTAATCCAGAGATAGTAACAAACTGTGGAACATTTAATGGAGTACTTTCGTAATACGTACCTGGATGAATTTCGATTAAAACCCAATTCGAGCTCGTTGGGGTCATACTTGTAGCAGCAACAAGAGCTGCAGATACGCTTGAAAAGAAAGGAGAACTATTACTTGCACCTTGGTATACAAAAACAGTTCTTGAGGGTAAAAATGTTATCGGTGGGGCTTGCCAATTTGCAGCGTAAGGCCCTGTTGCTGTTAAAACGTAACCACTAACCGGAGAAGCTCCAGAAAGAGATACATCTGAAGAACTAGTTGCTAACTGAGTCGCTCGAACTGTATTTGAAGGATTCGTGATCACTTTGTTACTAAGTACTTGGGAGTCGCTTGTTCCGACGATATTACTTAATGGAGCAGGAACCAAATTCATCGAAGATATCCCATTGGTTACCAAAATTTGATTTGTGTTACCTCCACTGAGAGATAACCCAGTACCACCTAAAGTTGGTGAAACTGTATTAAGATCAAGAGCACCTCCAGTGTAAGTGAGATTACTAGTTACAAGCGTAGAAATAGTTCCTGCTACCAAGTCGCTAGGAGAAATACCGTTACCAGCAATATATGTCGGTACACCTCCTGTTTGGATCCAAGTGACAGTGTCACTTAACGGATTAATATTATTTACAGTTGTCCCCAGTGCCCACGAACTGCCATCGTTCGACAGCCTTTTAGAAAGCAACACGAATGTTGAACTTCCAGCAATAATAGGAGTCACTGATTGATTAAAATCACTTGACCTTGTAATTTTCCACGCTGTTAAACCACCGTAATAGGTTAATGTGTAGATACCATTTTGTCGAGAATCAACTTGATCTTTAACTAAAATACGAGAACCTTGATCTGCGATTGTCATAGAGTAAGAGTCTACTACCAAAGGTATTCCAACTGTATTACCAGTTAATGAACTATCAACACTTGAATAAACTGGACTATTGGGCAAAATTGAATTCGTAGCAAACACGACAGATTCTAAAGGAGGAGCACCAGTTGATGCAACTATATCGACATAATGTTTGGTTGCTGCATCCTGCTCTGAATTTGGATCTAACAAATTTGTGATACTATATCCATTCGCATTAAGACCACTAAAAGTGGGTGTGTCAGAAGTGTTTAATGGTTGGTTTAAAGAACTAAGGTATCCCCACTGAGTAGTGCTAATATCGCTTCCGATACGTTCGAGCTGTGTTCTTTGATAGGAAGAAATTCCACCCATTGAACCAGAAATATTTAAATCTCCATTGATGCTTATCGAATTGATTCCGGAGACATTATCTAAAGAGTCAATTAAAACTGTGCTTGAAGTAACATTATTCTGGGTAGTTCCAATAACAATACCTGAGGGAACAGTAACTGACCCAGATATACTTGAAATGAGACTTTTAATATCGCTGGCATTATTGATAGTTAAAATAGAGCTTCTGGCGTAAGAAGTAACTGGAGTATTTGAGTATCCAGTACCAGTTGTGTAAGGTATATACCCAGATGATAATCCTCCGATGGTATCCAAATTTGCTAATCTAGAAGAATAAGCCTGTACATTTGTATTAATAACCAATCCTAAAGCTGTTTGTTGATCGGCAACACTCATTTGTGAAATGAGACCGCGACCAGCGGCAGTAATCGGTGTTGTAGCATACACATTTGATCCCAATGTGTAAAGAGTTTCATTACCTGACGTGGTTAATCCAGCGATACTTTGTAGTGGTGGTGGTAATGCTGTTCCACCAATAGGATACCAATCTGAACTAGTTGAGATATATAAATTATTCAAATTGGTATCATAAATGAGGTACCCTAACGGTTTAATAGGAATTGTGTTGACGTCACTTGTATGTACGAGTTCAAATGAAGTTAAAGCTAAAGTTGAAGTTCCAGAAACTGAAAGGTCACTACTTACGAACAAGTTATTTGCATTAATCTGTAGAGCAGAGAGGTCACTTGTTATAATCACATTTTCAATTACACTGTTTCCAGATATTGTTAAATCACTATTTAAAGATGTTATACCATTCACATTTAGTTCAGTTGTATTTATAATCGCACTATTAATAGAACCAGATACATAAAGATCGCTAGGGACTACACCGTTAACGATTAAATTTCCATTAATAATAATATCAGATGTCGCAGTGATAGTTCCTTGTACAGTGATGTCACTGTTAATTACACCACTTCCACTAATTCCTCCTTTAACAGTAACATCTCCGAGAATAATAACATCACTACTAAAGGTAACAGTTTTTCCAGTAAAGTTCTCTAATATATTAAGAGAATCAAATTCTCCGTCTTTAAATTGACGACTAGGTGTTGGTCGTACTTTAGACATTAAGATAACGAAATAAAATTATTTTATAAAGTTAATGAATACGGTGCAACTATTTAGTAATAATGGCACAGGAAATTATTTACAACTTGTTCCACAAAATTTAATAACAGTTAATGCATCATTACAATTACCAGTTGTATCCGATACAGTTGCGGTGTTAAATACCCCCCAAACATTCGCGACTATGACTGTTGCTGGTCTATTTACCGGCACAGAGGGGAATTTTACATCAGATCTTCATTCCGGTGTATTTACAGGTACTCAAGGGAATTTCGGGTCCGATTTAAATGTATTTGGAAATACAAATTTAAACGCACCTCTTTTTGCCCAAAAAGGAACCTTTTCAAGTGACTTATCCGCACAGACTCTTTCAATTTCGAGTGTTAGTACATTCGGTAGTGACATAAACGTTAACGGAGTCACTCGAGCTCGAAAAGGAGTCTTTTCAAGTGACTTAACTGCTGTAAACACGATTGTTCAAGGGACTCTGTCAGTTGCCGGAACTTCCACTTTTAGTTCTGACGTTACTATTAATGCGAATTTTAATGGAAAAAAGGGAACGTTTTCGAGTGACTTAACTGCTGTAAACACCATTGTTAACGGTACTCTTTCAATTGCAGGAACTTCGACATTTAATTCGGACGTTACTATTAATGCAAATTTTAATGGAAAAAAGGGAACGTTTTCAAGTGACTTAACCGTTGTAAACACCATTGTTCAAGGGACCCTTTCAGTTGCAGGAAATAGTACATTTAATTCGGACATTACTGTTAATGCAAATTTTAATGGACAAAGGGGAACATTTTCCAGTGACCTTTCAGTTAATAAATTAACAGTTGCTGGAAGTACAATACTAAATTCAGATTTAATCTTGAATGCGAATTTAAGTGCTCGTCGAGGTAATTTTTCAAGTGACCTTACTGCCGGTACACTTACAGCAACTACTGGAAACTTTTCGAGCGACTTACATTCTGGTGTCTTCACAGCAACAAAAGGTACCTTCGTAAGCGATCTAAATGCTGTAAATACCATTGTTAACGGGACTCTTTCAGTGGCTGGAAACAGCACTTTAAATAGTGACATTACAGTTAATGGAAATATCAATGCTCGTCAGGGAGTTTTCTCAAGTGACTTAACTGTTGGAATACTTACATCCACACAAGGTAATTTTTCGAGTGACTTACATTCAGGGGTATTTACAGCAACGAAAGGCACCTTCGTAAGCGACTTAACTTCGGGAAGTCATGCAGTTCAAGGGACCCTTTCAGTTACAGGGAACAGCACATTTAATTCGGACGTTACTATTAATGCGAATGTTAGTGGTAGACGTGCTGTGTTTGCAAGTGATCTCACAGCTGGAAATACTGTATTAAATGGGTTAACTGTTAATACAACAGTTTCGGTCACAGGAAATAGCACATTTAATTCAGATATTACTATTAACGCAGTTACAACCGGAAGACGAGCACTCTTTTCAAGTGACCTTACAGCTGTGAATACAACTGTACAAGGGACTCTTTCAGTTTCTGGAATTACAACATTGAATAGTGACTTGAACCTTAACGCGAAGCTTAATGGGACACAAGGAAACTTTTCAAGTGACTTACACTCTGGTGTCTTTACAGCAACGAAAGGTACCTTTTCAAGTGACCTTACTGCAGTCAACACAACTGTTCAAGGAACACTTTTAGTTACTGGAAACAGCACTTTTAATTCAGATATTACTATTAATGCGAATGTAAGTGCACGACGAGCAAATTTTACAAGCGATTTAACTTCTGGAAGTCACGCAGTTCAAGGAACCCTTTCGGTCACAGGAAATAGCACATTTAATTCAGATATTACTATTAACGCAGTTACAACCGGAAGACGAGCACTCTTTTCAAGTGACCTTACAGCTGTGAATACAAATGTACAAGGGACTCTTTCAGTTTCTGGAATTACAACATTGAATAGTGACTTGAACCTTAACGCGAAGCTTAATGGGACACAAGGAAACTTTTCAAGTGACTTACACTCTGGTGTCTTTACAGCAACG